>Ga0255047_10000367_pt1 | contig 36599 bp, 42 predicted proteins | sample JV7_2_1_MG_FD_183640 | JGI IMG/M metagenome (GOLD analysis project Ga0255047, IMG submission 183640) | Seawater microbial communities from Jervis Inlet, British Columbia, Canada - JV7_2_1 | ecosystem: Environmental > Aquatic > Marine > Inlet | place: Canada: British Columbia | collected 2016-10-06
GTGTCACAGGAACGGACGCGACGAAGCTCGCTATTGCTAACAACTTAAGCGATCTGAATAATGCAGTGACAGCAAGAACAAACCTTGGACTTGGTACTGCAGCAGTTAAGAATCATGGAACGACAAATGGAGATCTTGTCTTACTCGATGCTGTTGGACTTCCTGCCGTTAATGGATCACAGCTAACCGGTGTCACAGCGACAGACTCTAGTAAACTCGCCATTGCTAACAATCTTAGTGATCTGAATAACGCAGTGACAGCAAGAACCAACTTGGGACTCGGTACAGCCGCAGTTAAGAATCATGGAACGACAAATGGAGATCTTGTTCTTCTCGATGCTGTTGGACTTCCTGCCGTTAATGGATCACAGCTAACCGGTGTCACAGCGACAGACTCTAGTAAACTCGCTATTGCTAATAATCTTAGTGATCTGAATAACGCAGTGACAGCAAGAACCAACTTGGGACTTGGTACGGCGGCAACTCAAACAGTTGGAACAGGTGCAAATAATGTTGTTCAACTGACTGCGGCTTCAAAGCTTCCTGCTGTCGATGGTTCATTATTGACCAACCTCCCGTCATCAGGAGGAGGATTGACTTATGCAGCCAAGACCACGACGACACATAGTCCTTTGACTCCTTCTGCTGATTATCATTATTCAATCAATGCAGACAGTGCTACATTCGTTGTGAATCTTCCTGCTCTCAGCTCGTTGACAGATGGTCAGCAGATCAGATTCAAGTTACAAGCGAGAGTAAATGCGGCTTATGATGTGACCATTAATCGAGCAGGTAGTGACACAATCGATGGCGCAACATCACAGACTTTAAGCGTGACATATTCCTCAATCACTCTTGTCGTTGGTGCTTCAGAATGGGAGATCGTATGAGTCATAATAAAATTAAAGTGGCAGGTCAAGGGCCGAATGCAAGCGGTGAGATTTCATTAACATCTTTGACAGTTGAAGACCTTAGTAATGTTACAATCACAACGCCGGCGGCTGATCAAGTGCTTGCGTACAGCTCAGGAAACTGGATTAATTTAGATGCTCCAGCTGGATCAGCTGAATATATTTTAATAGGACAAGGAGAAAGCTCTGCATATTCAAACAGCGGCGCAAGCAATTTGAGTCAAAATTCATATATTGAAATATATGATACAAGCCCGATTAATAATATAGCGGGCGCAAGTGTTAATGTGGGATCCGTTGCGAATTGGTATAATGATATCACATTACCCGCCGGTCAATATTTTGTACAATGTCAAACTAGAGTTAGTTTTATAGCTAGTGGATATCTTCTTTTTTCACTAGCTAAAACATCTGATAATTTAAATGTTTCAGCTAGCGCACTGATTGGAGATAACTCAACCAGCTATGCTAGCGGCGTTGCATCTAGTATTCAATCTCATATAAATCTAACGACAACTACGACAATTGGATTAAAGCTTGGACAAGTTTCTAATTTAAATGTCAAAGCGTCTCAGGGTACAGACATTAGCGAGTATACTTATTTATTAATTGTGAAGATTGGTTGATGTTATGAGTCATAATAAAATCACTGTAAACAATCAAGCGGCGGCAAGTGACAGCAATATTCCGCTAAATATGAATACATATATTACAGAGTCTACACCGACGAATAATCAGATCATCAAATATGATGGTGCAAACTGGATTAATGCTCAAAGTCCATCAAGTCCCGGCTTCGATTTGGTATCAGGATGGAATCATAGAAGCGGCTCATATTCGAATGGTAATTATTATTATAGAACTAATCATTATCATATAAATAGAAAGAATGCGAGTACAGCAAACGTATATAATAATGGAGCTTCTCAAACATCTGCAACGAGCATCAATACGCCTTTAACAAGTAATAATACAAGTTGGTTTGAGAGCGTCTCTTTAAGCGTTGCCGCTACTTATTTATGTATGTATTCGCTGAACTGCCCGAGCGGTACTAGTTTAGATTATCGTTGGGAAGATCATAGCGGGGTTCCGTTCGGTAATAAAGTCACAGTTCATAAAAATAGTAATAGTTGGGGGGTTACATGCTGCGGTATTATTACGACAACGACAACGAGCCGAAAAATTAGAGTAGTATGTCAAGCCTATTCGGGCAATGTAGAAATAACAGAATACCAAGAAGCGTTTGCTTCATCATTAACAATCATTAAATTAAGCTGAAGGAGATTATTATGGCATGGATCAAAATTAAATGTAGTAGCGATATAACTACAGGAGATGTGTTGGCGCATGATTCAACATCTAATATTTATACAAAAGCATTCGACATGAATGCACCTCTTTATGTCGCAATGAACGACGCACAAGAAGACTCTGAAAACCTCGGCTCATACTTAGTTAAAGGAAAAGCGCAAGGGCAGATTGAAGCTAAATGCTCACGTAACATTTCGGATGAGGGCGGCTTTGTAGCTATTGAAAATGGAGCTGTATATATAGATAATAGTAATACAGCATCACCTGCGATTATTTGGAATAATTTTATTAATGCACAGCCGCGCGCCGCGGGTGATTTAGTCACTATCACATTGAGATAATAATATGACAATTAGCTCAGATACACTCTTTCAAATCCTCGGATTACTTGGAACTCTTGTAGCTGTGATTTGGTATACAAGCAGTATTCTGAGTAAGATCAATCAAGATCTCTCAACATCTGCACAGCTTAACACTATGCAAGAGGAGAAGATTCAGAACGCTAATGAACAGATCAGAAGTAATTATGAAGCATGCAAACAGGGACGCATCGAGATATGGCGTGATCTAAATGATCTTAAATTAAAAGTTGCAAAGCTCGAAGCCAAAGATAAATCATAGTAGTTTTTTTATTTAATAATGCTGTATGTTGTCGCACCGATGGCGACAGACCCAAGTCCGATAGCGATATACTTCCATGCTTTGGATTGATACTTTACAATCTTGATCTCTTGCCGACTGTCTGCAAGATTCAATTGTAATGTTTTAATTAAAGTCTTTTGATAGTCGGGAATGCTTCCGCAGGTATCATGACAGACATCAAGTTGATGCTTGCAAATTGCAATACCATCATTAATAATTGCTTTGCACTCTCCATCATTCGACTCGATGAGTCCTTTCATTAGTATCCAGTCGCCGGGAGTCACGGCCATCAGATCGACATCGACTTGAGTATCAGCAGTTACAACGATTCCTTTTATGCGATGATTCTCATTAAGTGATATCTCAGTCAAGATTGAAGAGAGCAACATGATTGGAGTGAGTAGTATGTGGATCATTTGGAACCTCCACATTTGAATTCATGCATAAGTTTTTTATAGCTGTTAATTGCATCGCTTACTTGTCGAGTGCATATGGGTTTGCAAACATCGAGATGACATGATGCTTTGCATTGTGTTAAAGACTCCAAGTTCTCTTTCTGCATATCAATCAAATCTTTGTGACATTGATCAAGCCACGTTATCTCATCACTGCACAAGGATTCTTTGGGGATAAAGCCATCATCAAGCCCGGCTTGATATGAAATGTAAGATAGTGCAAGCATCGACAAAACCATTGTGATGATGATTTTATCTGATATAAATGATATTATTTTTTCATGGATCATGGTTTCTCCAAAGGGCTTAGTTATGGATATTAGTTCAATTAATATACTTGCTTCATTTGTTTCAATCGTCGGAGTGGTATTGGCATACCTTTCTTTTTTAAAAGAGAAGTTGAAGTCAGCTGAGGACTTCGGCCAATTAAAGCAAAAGGTCGTTACTCTTGAAGAGCAATCCAAGATCAACGAGAACAGATTCCAAACGATTGAAAAAAAACTAGATAATATTCAAGTAACACTTACAAGAATTGATACATCAGTTGCGAATTTATTAAAAGACTAATTGCACTAAGAGAATTCTTTTCATAATCTGATTATTCATCAATTGTGAAAAGAGAGACAAATGCAAAATAAAATCTTAGGAGAGGTGTCCTTCGCTGCTCAATATGCAAAGAGTACGAAAGGGGGGAGGGAGTCTTGGGAGGATGCTGTCAATCGAGTTGAGCAAATGCATATTAAGAAGTACAATAAGTATAAAATAGATGATGAGATCAAGTGGGCGTTTAGTCTTGTTAAACAAAAGAGAGTTTTTCCAAGCCAGAGATCGGTGCAGTTTGGGGGGCGAGCAATTGAACTAAACAATATGAGAATGTTTAATTGTACGTTTTCCCCTTGCGACCGTACCCGCTTCTTTAGTGAAGCCTTCTGGTTATTGCTAAGTGGTTGTGGTACTGGGTTCTCAATACGCAAAAGACACGTTAATAAATTACCGACGTTAATTAATGCTGAGCATTGGAAGTTAAGACCGGAGAGGATTCATATCGTACCAGACTCAATCGAGGGCTGGGCTAATGCGGCTTGGATGCTTATTGAAAGCTATTGCAGAGGGAGTTATTACAATATTGAGCATGACAAAGAGCTGATCTTTGACTATGACAACATCAGACCCAAGGGCAGCAAAATAAACTCCGGTGGTCTAGCTCCCGGCTATGGACCTTTAAAGATTGCACTCGATAAGATTAGAACACACTTAAGAAGTATTACAGAAGATACAAGAAAGTTTAAGCCCATCGACTGTTTAGATATTGCTATGTATCTTTCAGAGGCCGTATTAAGTGGAGGCGTAAGAAGATCAGCATCAATCGCTATATTTGATCAGGATGATTATGAAATGATGGCAGCTAAGCAGGGAGACTGGTGGGAGGATAATCCACAGCGAGCTTATGCTAACATCTCAGCATCTATTAAGTTAGATGGCAATGAAGAGAAGCAAGTCATCGATGAGATCATTAATAACGCTAGGGAGTGGGGGGAGCCGGGGGTTGCATTCTTTAAATCAAATCAACATGGAACCAATCCTTGCGCCGAGATTGGCTTGATGGGCTGTCATATTAAGAATCAATACAATCAAACTCCAGATGAGATTACGCTTGAGATCTTAGATCTATGTGATGATGTTGAGATTAATAGAGCGTATTCTTTTAGAAGTGGATGGCAGGGTTGCAATCTTACAGAGATCAATATGGCAAAGAATAAGACTCTTGTTGAGTTCCTAGAGTCTTGCAAAGCGGCTGCTTTTATAGGCACACTACAAGCAGGATATACTAACGAGGGATATCTAGGAGCGGCATCTGGTCACATCATGAAGTACGAAGCATTAATAGGAGTATCATTGACTGGCATGTGCGAGAATGAACTATCATTTAATCCTAAAGTCTTAAGAGAAGGAAGCCAGCTAATAGAAGATGAGAATAAAAGAGTTAGTGATCTCATCTATATAGCGTGGGCGAGTCGTACCACATGCATTAAGCCAAGCGGTAATACATCAACGGTCGCGGGTGGTATCTCAGCTGGTATACATCCTCATCATGCTAAGAGATATATTAGAAGAATGAGACTAAGTAAGATCAATCCGATATGGAAGGAGCTAAGTCATAAGGTTCCTTTGGCTTGTGAATCACTTGATGATAATACCGGCGTTGTATCATTTGCATGCTCAGCGCCTAAAGGATCATTGACTAGAGAAGATGATACAGCATTAAAACATTTAGAACGTGTTAAGCTAGTCTATGAGAATTGGGTGGCACCCGGCTCTAAGAATTCAAGAGTCAAAGGTTTAACTCATAACGTTAGTAACACATGCACAGTAAAAGATAATGAATGGGATGGCGTCGCTAGCTTTATCTATGATAATCGCGAGAGTCTTAGAGGCGTTGCTTTACTCGGCTATGTTGCTGATCACAAGTATAAGATGGCTCCCTATCAAACCGTAATAGAAGGCACTGAGTCAGAACAGATATGGGATAGCTTATTAAGAGTGGACTGGTCTCTAGTAGATTTAAACATCAGCGGAGATGGAGAAGATCCTGTATTAGATCCAGCATGTAGCGGCGGCGAGTGTATCACAAGTTTTTAAGCCACCTATGCGGTGGTTAACGGTAGTTAAATCCTTCTATAAGCTCTTTGTATTTTCTAAGCCACCTATGCGGTGGTTAACTAGGCCCTCCAATGATAGACTAACATGAGCATTTTCTAAGCCACCTATGCGGTGGTTAAGATACTGTTTCGCCTGTGTCAATGTCTTTGGTGTTTCTAAGCCACCTATGCGGCGGTTAATCGGTCAAAGGTCAAAGAATGTTTAATACGACTTTTCTAAGCCACCTATGCGGCGGTTAACTTGAATCGTGACAAATCAGAAAAGCAATCATAAATGCTGACATTTAAGACGATATCGATATAAACTAAAATGGTGTAGTGTCATCTTGCTTCGGTGGAGTAGAACCTTTTGGTACACGCTCGCCAGTAGCACTTGCAAAGACGATCTCATCTCTTAGTTTCTCATCTTGAATCATTGACTCTGCTAATTCATCAGGACTATATGATTGGCCAATGATCTCTGGATATGCAACTCTAAGTAAAGCAGTTAAGCAGCGTTTATGTAACATGTTCTTCGTCATGTTTTTCCATGCTCTTTGATTAAGTAGTCCTCGTTGCTTTGCGTCATCAGTAGTAAAAGTCCAAGTATGTTCAAAGTCAAAATCCATCTCATCTCTTCTGCGGGTTCCGATTGTACAAGTCTTATCTGATAACTCTAGGATTCTGATGTAAGCACATATCTTAACACCATTATGATCTTTATATCTTCTCACTACTCCCGCCATCGCATCAGCATTCAGAGCGGGCTTGCCACTGATTACGTAAGTGTTAGCCAAAGTGACAGCAACGTTATTCTCGAAGAGATGTCCAAATGTAAGGAATGCCTTGACGTTGTCATCCATGTCCTTGGGGCTTTTAGAAAGGTTCTGTATTACGTTTAAAGTGTTTTGATTTAACATGTGTATGTCCTTAATTTATTGTTTAGTAAAGTGTTGAAATGAATTGTGATACTTGCTTATCACTATAATTTTTAATCATGTGTTGATATACATTGACGAGTCTAGCAAAGTCTTTTGGTTCTAGCATAAGAGACTCAGCTGGGAACTCGCCGCGGCTAAAGCAAAGATCATCTGCTTCTTGCTCAATCTTTTCTTTAGTCATTCGTCCAGAGTTAATTAAAAATTGAATATCCTCCTTCTCTCTATTCTCAATGTTTTTCATAGTCTGAAAGATAGCGAGCATTGTGTTAGCGTTAAGCTGTAAAGAGTGACGGCTAACTTCCAAGACTGGCTCATCATCAGATCTCATGATTAAAGTGATTAATAAAGCGATTGTGATTAATATTAAGTATGTCATGATTACTCCTCGATAAAGTCTGCGATTGTATAAGTGACACCCGTTAAGGCGTGCATGTGTCGAATGATCTCTCTCATGGTTCCAAGTCTCATGTCAGAATGTATTAGACGAATAGATAAAGCACTACTGCCAATACCCAAGGCATCAGCTAGATCTTTCTGGGTCTTTCCTGCTGTATACAGATCACCTTTGATTTTGTTTCTTAGCTTACTCATGTTGTTGCTCCTTTTTATTCATTGCTTTCACTGACAAAACCGGCTTAAAGCCGGCTTTATCATGATTTATCTAATCATTTATTTATTTATTATCTGCAATCTTTTTGCATTCAATTAAGACTTCTAACCATTCATCTTTGCTCACGTTGTGATGTCGCATAGTTTGACTTAAAGTTTCTGCAATCCCACCACCGCCCAATCTTCTTATTTTGTTAGAAGAATCACTTGGTTTTAATCCTCCAAACTTAGTAGATTTAATTAAGCTTTGAAGTTGAGTAGAATTTAAGTAATTTCCAACTGCTAAAACAAAATTGTTTTTATCTAAGATTTTGCCGTCTTCAAGTGCTTTATTATTAAACATTGGTTTCCTTTTGTTGTGAACATCATTGCTCGTTGTTGATGATCAATATCTATCATACCTGTTTTACATATGTCAAATACTTTTTTAAAAAAGTTAAATTAAGTTTGACAATAGAGTGAGCATATATATATAAAGAACATGTCCACACCAACTAACGAAAGGATGGGACATGAAAGAGTTTGAATTAAGACCGCATATATTGAGCGCAAATATAAAGCCGGCTTCTAAAGTAATAATGCAAGTGATCATTGATAGAGTAGATTGGAAGACTTGGAGGGGCAAGGTGACCCAATTATACTTATCAGAATATTGCAAGATATCTAAAAGCACTGTCAGCAGATCACTAACAGAACTAGAGAATGTTAAGTGGATTACTAGATACACTGAAAGAGTAGGAGCTAAGAATTCGCCGACGCTTATAACTGTCAACGTAAGAGAGATATCATGTAGTCAAAATGACACTATGCATGATGTCAAAATGACTATAGTCAAAATGACGTCATGTCAAAATGACACTATGCATGATGTCAAAATGACTATACCCTATGGTCAAAATGACACTATGCATGATGTCAAAATGACTAACAAAACAATAGATAACAATATTATTCAATATAATAACAATACAGACAGAGCTATTGGAGGTAAGGATTACTATAGAGATTTATATTTAAAATTATATAAAGTAGATGTTGATATGCCTGCCAATTATATGAACATGTCACAGCTAAGTCTTGATACAGTTATGCAGCATGAGCCAACATGGCAAAGTCTTGATAGCTATGAATCAAAGGCGTTACATTATGAGCTAGTGCGTAGAGTCAAGTGGTTAGGCTTTTCAGCAGGTCAGCATGCTAATGAGTTCATCAAAGCAGAAAAGAGCAGAGAGGGTGTATCATGAATCGATTTGGAGACATTGATTTAAATAAGATCATCGGGAATCTTTCTAACGCTTCTAAAGCACCCAAGCCTTTAATATTGGACTCGGATGCTGTGACACCTGACAATCTTCATAACATGGGATTGATTAAAAAAGGTGAGTCTAGATATATCATCGCTGGTGAGTTCCCTTGTAGCTGTGCGCATGGTCGAATATTTAAGAGAGTCGGATCAACTCCTAACGCTTACCCATGCCCCAACTGTTATCATGTTGTACAAGGTATTAGAAGGATTCAAAGAGCGCACTTACCTAATGATGCTTATGATGCAAATCTTAATGATTATATTTATGATAGTGAGAGACAGAGCATGATTGTCATTGATATGCTGTCATGTACTAAGCCTCAATTACCTCCATCATTATTCATGCATGGCAAGCCGGGGAACGGTAAGAGTACAATAAGCTACATACTAGCAAGACATCTATGTATGACTGGGTATAAAGTTAAGTATCTACATCATCATGACGCATTCCAGAAAGAGAAAAGCACGTGGGGAACTAATAGAGAATATCTTAATAAGATTGTTGACGGTGTAGATGTTTTAATCTTTGATGAGTTCGGAGGGCTTGGTGGTCGATCTAAATATAGCGAATGGTTTACGACTACAACAATAGAACTTACAAAGATACTCTATGAGAAGTATAAAGCTGGTCAGCTAAGCATTATACTAATGAGCAACTTGACACCTAAGCAGATCTTCAAAGACCTACTGGATCGCAATGATGCAGCTTTATCAAGACTAGAGTCTATGTTTGGGATACCGTTGGAAATGATGGGACCAGATAGAAGACCAAAGCGCGATCAAGTAAGTAAGTGGGTGTGAGGATTAGAGTCGTATTATCCTCACACCCAAGGAGCCAAGATACTCTATTCCATCATTTGAATAAAAGCAATCCTTTGGTATATAAACTCTCTTGATTCCGGCATGATGAATAAGTCTTGCACATGCTAGGCACGGTTTAACATTGATAACGATCCAAGTACCTTCTAAAGATATGCCCTTCCTAGCTGCGTTAACGATAGCATTCTGCTCTGCATGATGGCAGCCTATCTCTATGCGAGTACCTGACCTTATGTTCATGTCATCTCTGTTACACTTGTCATCTCCACACAGTGATCCACTTGCTCCTCTCGGAGGTCCATTGAACCCAGCGCTAATAGGGTTGTTATTCTCATCAATAATAAAGGCTCCGACCTTAGCACGTGGGCAAGGTGACATACTTGATACTAGTACAGCATGCTTATGCCAGTGACTAGGCCACTTCATGTCATGACCTTTTTTAGCTTCTTTCTAATTGCAGTTTGTCTGGAGAATATTGTGCGCATCGAGGTATTATAATGGTTCCCTATTTCTTTAAACGTATATCCTTCCATGATCATGTCAATAACATCTAGCTCATGGTCATTCTTTAAATGCTTTTTTAAAGATTCATACAGTAAAGCAAAATCACTAATCGAGGGATTAAAGCTAGTTGCTTTCTTATAGTGAGAATAAAGACATTGGATCTCAGTATGCCTATTAGACTTCTCAACTCTTCTTAAGTGAGTTCTTAACATGACGACTTTTACAAATTGCAAAAAGTCAGATCCTTCTAGCTTACTATATCGTTCAGGCTTTGACATTAGCTTGATACACGTATCATGTAGTAATTCATCAGCATCATCATAAGCGAGCTTTAGGGCCATCATTCTCATCTTGTTATATCTTGACATAATTAACTTGTCTATCTCATTCCGATTCACAGCATACCCCCATGATATAAGCCATTCCTTTATCTCTTAACATGATCTCTTTGACAGCTTGAGCATAGTACTGAATCTCTACTTGAGCATGACTATGAAGCCTTAGAGTAATGAAGTGTAACAACGCTTGAAGGCTACAGGTCCAATAACATTCACTAAATAAAGAGAGTGGTAAGACTATGCGAGCCTGTTCTCTACAGACTCCTTTATCTAGCAAAGAGCAGTACTCGGCATGTAGATGTCTAACGATAGATTTATATTGCTCGTTGATGTCATCTTGATTATCAAGAGGTCCGCCAGATCCTTGCTTTACATTCCTTATCGATTTGCGCCATATTTCTGGCTGATAAAAAGAAGGTTCAAACTGTACATATCTTCCACTGATCTCATTAAAATTAGATCCGACTTGATGTTTCATCCATTGACGTAAGACAAAGATCGGCGCTTTAATATGAAATGTAAATGTAACATGCCTGAAAGGTGATGTATGCTTATTATCCCACAGGTATTTAATAAGACGTTTATCGTTATCAGTTAAGTCAGGACCTAGCGCCATCTTGCCAAAGCTGACCCTAGCGGCATTAACGATAGATAAAGCATCTCCCATTTGATTGATTAAAGCGACCTCTCCCATCCCACTGTTTACTCGTTCCATAACTTCTCCTAAATTAATAAACAATTTATTTGTTTACAGGTGTTATGATAATAACAGAAAGGATAAATTATGAAAACCCAATTCTCTATTTCAGTTTCATCAGATCAGAAAAAGTATATTGATGCTATGGCAAGAAGTCATTACATCAGCAAGAGTCAAGCGATACGTCAATTATTACAGCTTGGCATTGACTTTATGAGGACTCAAGAGCCTACTCAAGATGAGGAGCTTAATGAGCTAGATAAAAAACTTACTGAAGCAAGAGAGTATATCGAGCGCTTAAGTTATCAAAGAGATGTTTTAAAAGGAAGGCTAGCACCATGAACAAAGTGATATTATTGGGCAATCTAGGGGCCGATCCAGAGCCTATTCAAAATAGTAAAAATCTACCTATCGTAAAGATGAGGTTAGCGACCACTGAAAGATGGAAGGATCAAGAGCGTACTGAGTGGCATAGTCTGAAAGCATTTGGAAAGACCGCCGAATATTGTATGCGTAATCTAACAAAGGGATGCAAGATCATGATTGAAGGTAAGATCAAGAGTGACTCTTATGAGAAAGACGGCGTCAAGAGAAAGACTTATGAAGTCATTATTGACACAGTTCAAAACGTTGTTAAGAGTCCAAATAGTCAAGCCCGTTATAACAGTCAAGCGTACGAAGGAACTTCTGTCAATGTACCAGCACAAGCGAACCAACCAGAGATGAGTCTAGATACTGCTTTTGAAAGCGCTTGGAAATGAACAACGAAGACCTAACAGGACTCGGTAGACGTGAGGCTATGAGTCATAGTGATCACAATGATAAAGAGGTCTTAGAAGTCGCACAGCCTACGCATACGCGCAAGAAGATCAAATATACAGAGCAAAGAGCAGATAGGATCTGTGAGCTATTAAAGACTGGCTGTACTATTGAGATCGCTTGTAGAGCAGCAAGGATATCAACTCGCACTTTTAGCCGATGGAAGAAAGACATTCCAGAGTTTAGGGAGAGGGTGGAGGCTGATGAGATTTTTATCGAACCGATGCTCTTAGAGAAGATGATCGAGCATGGTATTACTGACTGGCGAGCTTTGGCATGGATACTCGAGAGGAGATTCCCTGCGAGATGGGGAGCTAAGCAAGAGGTCAAGTTAGAAGTTGAAAAGAGTAATGGGACTCCTGAAGTCTTAGGAATGTTACAGCAAGTACAGGCTAAATTAAAAACCCCCATCAGTACGCAAGATACTGATGAGGGTTAAACACATGTTACACACTTTATAACGAAAGGGTATACAATGAATACATTAAGCGAAACAGATAATCAAGAGCTACCGGTGGAAGTGTTGAATGTAGACGTACATAATAGGGCATTATTTATGTTCTTATCCATGTTGAAATGTTCACCAATGGGGAACTATAAACTTAGAGAGAATGCATATGTGGCTAGGGAGTCAGTGCATCAAGAAACTAGATACTTTGATGCAGTCTGGTATAATCCTAAAGATGAATGGGATCAGCTCCTTATTGAGATGAAGACAAGAAAAGTAGGAGAGTATGAGGTGGGGCATGTAGACAGAATTATTAAAGATGTAATGTCTAAGATAAGTGGTCTTTTAGACCTCAAGCAGGCCCCATATGTAGTGCCTATAGTTATATATAAGAAAGAGCATAGGTCATTCAATGGATTATGGGGGGCTGATATGCTGATGATGTGGGGAGGAAAGAATGGTCACTGTAACGGCTCGGTCTTTACTCTTGCCCAGTGGTCTTCAATCTTAAGACAAGTGCATGACGTTGATGATCTCATGTTGACATTAGCACAAATAGACCAACGGCAAGAGGCTTGCGAATGTGAGCAAGATGATATTTCTTATTCTATTCAAAATGAGGATCAACAGATAAATGTAAAATGGGGTGATGGTAGTCAGCCAGCAAGAGAAGAAAGGCGATTTAGTTTAGCGGCTATAGGTTACATGGTGATGCACTTTTTACTCAAGGTAAGTGATCAACTAGTTACGGTTGAGGAGATTTCAGAACGAGTTAAAAAACTCTCACACCTCCCCATAAATAAACAATTAAAACGCCCATCATGGTGGAAAGAATCTTTACCCAAGATGATAAGAGATGACTTAATCAAGATGATCGCAGTAAATGATTTAGATGCTTTTGAAGTAACTAAAGATAACATTATAAAGGATGAGACCTCTCGAACTTTTTTTAACTTTAAGATAGAAGACTATCAGCTTCTAATAGAGTCAAAACAAATGAGTGATGAGGAATTAGAGTGTTTAAAAATACCATCATCGCAGCATGAGTTAATCCGAGAGGAAGGCGAGAGGCTAAATGATTCTGAATGAGCTACAGCTATCTATCATCCAAGGGATAGCTAACAAGGATAAGGTCATAGCGGCTCGCTGTGGGTGGGGCAGTGGAAAGACTTCGTCGCTAGTCTTCTCTATGTTATTCATTAGCAAGATAAGACCTAATCGATCTAGCTTAATAGTCACAGATACGACTCCAAGATATAACAGCGTACTTATGCCAGAGATGCAAAAATGGTTAGTTCCTCTGGGTTGGATATACAACCATGGAAATAAGTTATGGACAGATACTCATACAGGATCAACGGTATGGTGTAGATCTTATTATAGACCCGGAACGAGGGACGCTACCCACAATCCTTTGGAGGGTTTAAATGTAACTAGTGGGGTTTGCTTGATTGATGAATGTCAAACCCTTACTAGTGAAGTCGCTCATAAAGCATTGGGACGTTTAAGAAGTGGACCTAGTCCCATCATGATCCTAGTAGGCTTGCCGGTGATAGATGCGTGGTGGTGCAAGTTAGCCGAAGTGGCAAACTGTCAGCCGCTCTTCTTCTCATCATATGTCAATCAAGATAATCTAAGTGATGAATGGTTCGAAGCAACGAAGCTCCTACCTCCCGACGAGAGGGAGGCTATGGTCATGAATCGACCTAAGCCTCCAAGTGGTTTGGTCTATGGAGAGTTTAGTCCAGATAGGCATATCATCGATGACTTTGTTTATCATCCTTCAATGACTGGGCGTATCTCTATCGACTGGGGATTTAGGAAGCCATCAGTATTAATAATTGTTTATGATGAAGAGCGAGAGGCTAGCGTGGTAATCAATGAGATTAACCCCAAAGAGGTAACAATAGAGCAGCTTAGTCAAATGATTCTTAGTATAGCTTGGCCAAGGTCAATCCAATCAAGCGCACCATCTGCAAGGATATGGCTTGATACAGGAGTGGCAGATAAAGCCGGTAAGGCTAGAAGTGATCACACAGGACTCTCAGCGTTTAGAGTGATTAGGTCTCAGCCATCGCAGGGAGGTATTGGACTTCCCTTAAGATCGACTACTGATCCAGTAAGAATTGATGTACTTAATGGAGTACAAAGGCTTAAGCGCGCTTTCAACTCTAATAAGTACTTGATTACTCGCAAGGTGTGGGAACGTGGCGAGCGAGTCTCTGGTAACTCATTACGTAAAGCATTACTAAGTTACGCATGGGATAAGAAAGAGCAGCCTAAAAAAGATGGGCGAGAGGATCCTCTAGATGCTTTAAGATATGATTGTATCTTCCATCATTGGACAGATTCAAATAGAACATATCAAAAGAATTCAACCGCGGCGAGAGGTCGAAAGGTTAAAGTAGGATCATCAAAGAGAAGGGATTTTTAAATGATAATTCATGGAGATTCATTTGAGGAGGTCAAGACCTTCGAAGACAATTCAATCGATGCACTGGTGACAGATCCACCATACGGCATGAGCAACATCTCACACACTGCCTTTATGGATTGCATGACAAATTGGTGTTCTGATGATGACATGTATCTTCCCAAGGCAAAAGGATTTATGAATAAATCTTGGGACGGTTTTGTCCCTCCTCCGGGCTTCTGGAAAGAAGTCTTAAGAGTGTTAAAGCCGGGAGCCTATGGTCTTGTCTTTGCAAGCTCAAGAACGCAAGATCTCATGGGGCTGTCTTTACGGATTGCAGGGTTTGAGATTCGCGATTGTGTTACTTGGCTTTATGGCTCGGGCTTCCCAAAGTCTCATGATGTTAGTAAGGGGATTGATAAGCTCAAATGTTGTGAGAGAAAAATTTTATATACTGAAAAGAGATACAATGAGCCTTCAGGACTTGTAAGAGTAGGGCAAGGGGAAAGAACATTAATAGAAAGAAATATCACAACTCCATCATCACAAGAAGCCCAACAATGGGAAGGATGGGGAACATCATTAAAGCCATCCTATGAGCCTGCTCTCTTGATTCGCAAGCCATTCAAAGGATCAGTAGCGAGTAATGTTCTTGAGTGGGGAGTGGGGGGGATTAATATTGATGGGTGTCGGGTTGATACTGATGAAGTGTTTGTTTCTGGAGATCATTATGGAGGAGGGTCAACTGGATTTGGTGGGTATGGTGAAGGAGGTAAAGTGTATGACAAAGGCAGATTCCCAAGTAATACAATCATGGATGATGTAGCCTCAAGCCTCTTAAAAGACGAGTCAAGATTCTTTTACACTGCCAAGGCTTCACCAAGTGAAAGATCAGCAGGTCTTGAATCTTTTGAAGTCAAAGAGATTGGGACTCTTGTAGGTCGATGTGATGGTTCACTCGGTACTATAACAAAAAAAAGGAACATTCATCCAACTGTTAAACCCATTGAAATCATGAGATACCTTTGCAGACTGATCACTCCTCCCAATGGATTAATATTAGAGCCATTCTTGGGAAGTGGAACAACTGCCATCGCCGCAGAAAAGGAAGGATTTGACATCATAGGGATTGAACGTGAAAAGGAATATTATGATATTGCTCAAGCTCGGATCAAATATTGGGCAACTCATGATCATGCTATGACTCCTCAAAATCCTCCTGATGAAGAAGTTCAGCTGACATTATTTTAAGGATTGAATTATGAAACAAAGTACAGTCCATACAATCGTATTATTATCAAAATATCTAATCACAGACCCGGCAAAACATTGTACTCTTGAAGAGAGTCTTGACTCGATTAGATTATTTAATGAGGTCGTAAGCGCACTTATAGAAGGTGAGGACGAGAGTGTTAATGATGATGATTAAATAGTTATCAAAAATATAACATTTGACAAATGATAGTATCAAAATGATAATATACCCACGCGAGATAAAACCTTGTGGGGTCAATAATGGATCAAAGAACACGCAAGCCTAAACACTTAAGAGCATTTAATCCGAGATTTAAGACTCTGGGTATTACTGGAACACAGCTATCTGGTGGTACTATTACTGGCTATGAACAGAACGCACAGCTTACAGGATTGTCATGGGTAAGAGCTGCAGAGGAGATGCTAAGAACGGATCCAGTAGTTAGAAGGTCTTGGCACATGTTAAGACAAACCTTGCTGTCGGCGACTTGGAGATTTGAAGCTGGGCTTGAAGGTGATCCACTGAGCGAGGAGTTAGCACGTTACTCTAATGAGGCATTTGGCTTCGATGGCAATAGCGGGCAAATGTCTATTAGTTGGGAGGAGCAGCTTGGATATTTATTCGAGTATGTAACTATAGGCTATAGATATGCAGAAGAAGTATATAAGATTGGCTGTGACTCACAGGGTAATGTTAAAGTCTTTTTAGATTACTTTGCAGACAGAGAACCCTCAGCGCATAATGAATGGCTGTCTAGAGATGGTCAACACTTAGATGGCATAGTCCAAAACACGATAGGCATTGGGAAGACTCCGAGACCTATACCTGCTAACAAACTTTTATTATTAACACTAAACAGAACAGGGTCCAACTTTGAAGGCATCGGAATGCTTAGGCCTGTGTGGTGGTGGTGGAAAACAAAGCAGAGGGTAGCCAATCTAATGTGCGTCGGTGTGGATCGATGGGCGATCCCAACTCCGAAGGTTACAGTAGATAGAGCGCAAGCCGAACTCCAAGGATTAACAGATGGAGATATCGACGCCATGATTAATGAAGCCGAGGCACAAGCCCAAGCCTTCTTAGCTACAGAGCAACAATATCTGGTAGAGAATGCGGCAGTTAAGTTTGACTCCTATTCGACTACTCCATATCTATATTCCCAAGGTCCTTTAGACATTATCAAAGAATGCGACAATCAAATTAGTCAAGCCTTCTTAGCTCAGTTTGCTAACCTTGGGATAAGTGACACTGGCTCTAGGTCAGTAGGTGAAATACACTTATCAGTCTTTAGAAGAGCAGCTATTAATCTATGTGACGTTGTAGCTAGCCAAGTCAGTGGACCAGACCGCCGTGGTGGTGGGACTATTGGAAGGCTGATAAGGTTTAACTATGGAGCTGTCGATACTGGCAAGCTACCACGCCTTACTCATTCCGGACTTGATACTGATGACCTAGCTCAATCCATGGGAATGCTAGGGCCTCTCGTTCAATTCGGCTTACTGACACCAGACGACGAACTTGAGCGAGCGATTAGAGAAAGACTAGGAGCGGGCGACTTGCCGGAGGATGCTCACAGATCCTCACTTGAAAGAACAGCAAGCGCTGGAGGATCAGGTGGGGCTGCCATCTTAGCTGAGCAACTCATTAAGAGGAGGCGCAAAGATGGCAAGTAAAAAAATTAAACGAAGAAAGCAGAAGGCTTATGTGACTAATACTATTCTGTCTATTCCAGACAAGTATTCACATATTGACTTTACACCACCAAAGAAAGCAAGCGAAGCCTCAGAGCGAGCCTTAAGACGGAGGTCTCAGAAGCCTCCGAGTCAAAGAGGCATGACTGCAATAGGACTCGCTCGAGCTAGAGAATTAATCAATAGAAAGCAGATGTCACCTAAGACAGTCAAACGGATGCTAGCTTACTTCACACGCCATGAGATCGATAAACAAGGATCAACATGGGACGACTATGGCAAGGGCCGCCAAGCGTGGGACGGTTGGGGTGGAGATGCTGGCTTTGCTTTTGCTAGAAAAGTGGTTAAACAAATGAATGCAGCAGACGAGAAAACTAATAAGCTAAGAGCTTATGGAGAAGCAATACAATTAAATGCATCTAATGACTACGAGGTCCCGGAGGGTCTGACAGTTGGACAATCCTTTAAGACCTTATCGTTAGGTCAAGTATCATCTAGAATGAGCGGCGATCAGATTGGTAAGACAATAGATCAAGACTTATTGAATGAACTTGTACGAGTATTTAACGAGCGCAAAATTAATGATCCAGTGATCATCGATTGGCAACATGCCACATCTCCTTTCCAAGGAGGCACACCGGCCCCACCTGATACAGGTATGGCGCTTGGTATGATCATAGATCTTGAAGTGAAGAGCGACGGTCTTTATGCAATCCCCGCTTATAACGAGGAGGGCCTAAAGGTAGTCGAGAAGTCTGGGGGGATCCTTTGGAGTTCTCCGGAGTACATTCACGGCGAGATATTCACAAGAGATGGAGGGGACAAGGTGGGAGATGCTCAACTATTAGCTATCACTCTTACCCCTCGACCAGCTCAATCCCACAACAAAATAGACAGAGTCACTTTATCCGAGGAGGTAAATATGGATGATCAAGTCAAAGAGCTAACGGCTAAACTCGCAGCAAGTGAAGAGCTTGTCGCAGAGCTAAAAGCTAAGCTTGAAGAAAAGAATGAAGAGCAAGATGCTGTCATGGCTGAGTCTGATGACAATGAAAAGCAAGCTGAGTCTGATGACAATGAAAAGCAAGCTGAGTCTGATGACAATGAAAAGCAAGATGATGATGATGATGAAAAAGACAAAGTTAAGATGTCGGAATCATTCTCTAAAGATATATCACTGCTTTCTGAGGTGCAGTCATTGCGCGAATCAGTAAAGAAGCTAGAAGCTGAAAACACTAAGATTAAATGTGATGAGGCTGTCAGTGCTTTATTGCGAGATGGTAAGATCAGCGTAGCAGAAAAAGACGTCGCTTCTAAAGCATGGAACATTAAAGGACTTCAACCTGAGTTTTGGTCAATGTTTAGCGAGCGTCAGGCTAACACAAGCGTCCCCCTTCAAGAAGTGGGTCATGGTGCAAGCGGTCAAGAGATCAGCAAAAAGACACTTGATTTAAAAGTACGTTCTTTAGCTGAAGAGAAATCAATTAATTATAGTGACGCTCTAAACTTATTTAGAGAGCAAAATCCAGACTTTTACCGTCAAGCTTTCGGAGGCTAATCATGTCTAGTACAAAAATTATAAATTCATTTATTGCGGCAAGCACAATCACAGAGTTTGCTTTAGTCTCAGTTGATGTTAATGGGAAGATCGCTGTAACTTCAGCGGGTAATGATGTCACTTGCATCGGTGTAGCTCAAAGAGCCGCTGTAGCGGGTGACTCGGTTGATGTTGTAACGTTTGGCGAGACTCGAGTTATTGCGGGCGGAGCCATCGCACCAGCTACGGAGCCTCGCCTATCAGCTCATACCGGCGGCACAGCAACAGCAGCCTCGGTGGGTCGTTACCCAGTGGCTCGCATCATTCCAAATATTAACCAAGTCTCAGCGGCTACAAACGATCAAATCTTAGTATTGTTTACAGGCCCAACAGTTATCCACGCTTAGGAGTAAACCATGGCAAGTTCATATAGTAATATACATCCAGTAGATCAGATCTTAACTAGCTTAATGAGTGACGTGGTCCCTAGTGACAGTCAACTCATTGCAAATGATATTCTAGAGAATGTCAATATCCCAGAAAGAAGTGGAACTTTTCTTTTAGAGAATAGCCGAAACTTCATGGGCGCAGGCGTTGGTCTAGATTTAGAACGTGCGCCGGGCGCGGGCCGTGCTAACATTGGATCATTTGATAGAAGTAGTTTAACATTTAAAGCGTCGATCTACTCTGCGCAAGACTCCATCGCTATGGAGGATATTATTGATAGTCAATATCCCGGCGGTGAAGAGGCCCGCATTGCTAGAAAAGTAAGACGCGCAATGATGCTCTCTAAAGAAAAGCGAGCGGCTGACTTGTTATTTGATACAGGCTCATTCTCAAACGACACATGTACTAACGTCATGGGTGGAAAAGTTGATGCGGCTGGTACTGATGGCTTAACAGGTCTTGACAAATTAAAAGATCTGATCTTTGGTCAAGCCCACGGCATTAATCCAGACACTCTTATCTTCGGCCGTGGTGTATTCCGCGCCTTAGCACGTAATCCAGAAGTGCGTGGATATGCTGGTACAGCAAGCGCGGGCCTTGCCACTGGTAACATGATCTTAACTGATGAAGCGACTAAGCAAGTATTGCGAGACATTCTAGGCATCCCACATATTCATGTCGGAGAAGCTAGACGAGAGACAGCAGTACCGGGAGCGACTTCAAGCGAATCTCAGATCTGGAATACAGAGTCAATCTTTTGTGGTATACTCAAGGGAGCTGATGCGATTGTACAAAAAAGCGGTAACGTTAAAGGGATGCCTGTGGCTGCTCTTAACTTCTCATTTGGTGGAATGGTTGCGGGTCAATATGATTCTTTAGATGCAACTCGTCGCTATGTTTATGCTGAAGAAGTACAACAATTTAAAGCGATTGATTCTACTCTTGGTTACATCTTGACTGACTGTCTAGTGTAAGCAAAGGTTTGACATGTGCGATACTCCATCAATAATATTATTATCTGAGGATGCTGATCAAAAAGCTATTGATGATTTATCAAGACAGCTTAAGCAGCAATCCGGAGAGATCGCACAGTTGACTAAAGCTAAGATTAAAGAATTAAAAACTTTAGTTAAAGCAGAAAAATCTATGAAGTCGGTTCTTGAAAAATCAAGAGGCCGATTCCTAAAGACGCTGGGAGACGCTGTCAAAATGACAGACCCTCTTAGCTTATTAGCTCTGCCTAGAGATCAAATGATTGATTTCATAATTAGGGGCGGCTTTGATATCTCAATAGATGAGTTTATCGAGCAGACAGACAACATAGCTAAAGCAGTGGAGAACACTGCTAAGGTAATCCAACCAGATTTAGGATTGACTCCTATCCAGCAAAAGATTGACTTGATGCAGGCTGTGACAGTGCAACAAGTCTTTGATGACGTTGTACTCCCGACGGTAGCAAATGGTACTAGGGACTCATTGACAGCTATGACCCTAGATGTCCCTCCTAAAGATGCTTTATCTTCACTAGCTCAAAGAATGAAGCAAGCGACTGGTAAGCAGCTCACTGAGATTAATACTAAGTCTTCCATGTTTGGAAGATCTGTAACAGCTCAAATAGCAGAGGAAGCAGGCTTAAGCCTTTTCTTATATACAGGTCCACTCGATGGCGTAACAAGGAAATTCTGTGATCCATTAGTGGATAAAGTCGTTAGTGATTCTCAAATGAGAAAGCTAAACAATGGGCAAGGATTACCAGTACGGACCGCCGGGGGTGGTTATAATTGTCGCCATTCTTGGAGTCCAGTGAGTAAGGGATTTATTAAAGCTGCTAACTTAACGAGGGCAACAACAAGAGATATTAGCGACGCCAACACCGGAGGTAAACGCAAATGATACGTAAAGCAATCACAGGCCAAGACTATCTATTTGAATGGAACGCACCCAAGCCAATTAGTGGCAATCCTTCAATCACGTTTAAAGCGTCATCTACTGTGACATCAGTAATGAGTCATTCACGATCTGATATTTCAGTCAGTGCAATAGCAAACGATAGACGGACTTTAACAATTGCAAGCAGTGACTCTTTGCAACGTGATCAAGCCTTAGCCTTCCTTAAGACCGATGGAGATACATGGTACTCTGTTAAAGTAATTCGAATAGTAGGGACTACGGCGATCTTAGCTGAGCCTCTACCACGTGAAATAGACCTAACAACATCAGCCTCCATAGAATTCGCAATGTGGTACTATACAGCATTATCTGCTAATGTGACGAGTACATCAGGAACCTTTCAATACATAATAGATTATACTGCTAACTTAGGTCAGAACAATATATCTAAGTTAGATAAAGGTATTATTAAAGTTACGCCACGGCCATTTGATACTGGCTTAGATCATGATTCATTTGTAAGCCGATTCGCTCCACTCGCTGACATGATACCTAGAAGACAATCCGACTTTGCTCCTCAAATCAAAGCCGCACTTGATGAGATCTCTTTAATCTTGCGTGATAAGTTATCATCATCAGAAGTCACAGAAGATGAGATCTTTAATGCTGAGTCATTCCAGTTAAGCCATGCTTACTGTACAGCTGCTAGAATCTATGAAATGAATCTACAGCTAGATGCGACTGATGCTATGCGCTCTAGGTGTGGGGAGCTATTAGACCTTGCATTAAGATCCATTGACTTAGATCTTGATGGCGATGGTATTATAGACACAGGTGAGATTGACCTTGAGAAAGCAGGGGGGAAGTCTACGGACTTTCGGGCTAGTTGGAAATCATATACTAAAACAGGACAAGGCAAAGACTTTAATCCTACTAGATCTATGGGACATTAATGAAACATATAATTAAGAAATTACCTAAAAGATTTAAATGGTCAATTCACAACCTTGTCGCTCATCCATTAATGGAGATAGCGAAGCAACTGGGATTAAATGAATTATCAGAAAAGATTCATGACTCTACTTTGCCAATAAATAACGAAGATTAAAGGCATTAATCATGGCATCTAAAGTTAAGTTAAAACTACCAGCTAGCATATGGACTGAAAAGGATACTAAGGTCTTAGCATCTAATACACTAGCAACGATTAAAAGACGTACTTCTAAGGGACTATCTTCTAATGGTGGTAAGTTTAAAGACTACTCAACTAAGTCCATGTATGTATCCTTTAGAGGTGCTAGACTTAAGCCCAAGGGTGGACGATTGTCTAGGACTGGCAACTCTGTCTTCTATGCTGGAGGCTATGAGCAATACAAGCATGATTCACGTAAGAGAAGCCGCACAGCAACGAAGGGGCAAAGCGCCGAAGTAGATCTAGTCTTATCTGGTCAGCTGATGAATAACCTTGTAGTGCTAGAGGCTTCATTAACACGCTTTAGGATTGGCTTAACTAAGCACGTCCAGCATTATGGATATGCAGTACATGAAAAGCGTCCATACATCGGACTAACAGATGATGAGATTAACATACTAGTTAATGCTGTATCTTATGATATCTCTGAGAAGCTGAGGAAAGGGAAATAATGAGTCGAGGCATAATACAATCATTAATAAAACTAAAGGCAATGATAGAAGCGATTGAGCCTAAGACAGATTCTCATAATGGCTTTGTATGTATCGACGACGGTACCGGCCTGACCTCTCCTTTAAATGCTAGATTTGAAAGTCAGAGACAGTTTGCTTTCGAGCTAACATCTTTAGCGATGGATGATGGAAGCGCGGGCCTAAGTGGTCGGAAGCGTGTTAGCGTAGACGTGGTTATTAGATACGCTATTCCTAAAGAGCATGGATTTAGAATGAGGATCATGACAGAAGATAGTAGTAAAATGATAGACACTATCAAAGGTCCTCAATACGAGTTTAATATAACCGGCATAATATCAGTAATACCTAATCAAGCTAGAACTGAAGAAATAACAGATGACATAGGAGAGACCATCGGTCATCTTTTAATCATCCCCTTTGACCTACTTTACTTGGAGGCATAAAATGAGCGTAACGCATAGAAGTTTATCAGTAGCGATTGAAACCGTTTATGGATCGTTGTCAACTGTCAACAATCTCCCAGACAATAGTGGCTTGGCTTATGCTTCTATTCCTTGCGAGAGAGACCCCATCTTAATCTATGGGGACGTAGTTGCGAGTGAGAGAAATGATGCAAGAGATGGCTCTTACTTTTTACCACCTGAGCCAGATACCGTTTGGAGTGGGGGGAATCGTGTAAGACGCCGTACTGGTCAAGTAAGTCTTAGAGTTGACTTATCAACGATTGGAAGCAGCGCGGCTAATTATAACGCTAATTATTTAGGGATGCTTTTAGGAGCTGGATTCTTAACACAGCTTAATGGCGTTGCAGGTGTTACAGCATCAAGTGTGACTGATATTAATAATTTTGTAGGAGCGGGATACGCTGCCACTGATGTAGGTACTCTAATCTCATCGATTATAAAGGGAGCTGTAGAGTATAGCGCAATCACCGAAGTTGATGGGACAGACATTAGTGTATCTCCTGCGTTCTCAGCGGGATTTACAGGGACTCCGGCGATTAGAGGTACTCAGACTTGGTATCCCGGATCAAGAGATCTAACAGGCACACGAACTCATTCCCTTTCCTTTAGAGTCGACGGCGTCAACTTTAGATCATATGCTTATGGCTGTGTATTAGAGTCATTGAGTATCTCCTTAGATAATGGTCGCCTGATGGCTGACTTTAATTATCAAGCGGCTTTAATTCAAGATGATCATGGAAATGCAGTAGGACCTTTTGAACCCACATATAATACCGGCGCTCCTGCTTTCTTTAGGAATAGCTATGTTGTAATCAGTAGTACATCTCCTAACTCTACCAGTAACGCAACTACAGCTAATACCTTGGGACGCACTTCTTTAGATTGTGAAGACTTCAGTCTTACGGTAACGAATACACTTACTCCACTCGGAACAAGTCAATCAATTCTAGCAATGTCTGGAATGGAAATAACTGATTTAGACGTAGAGTTGACTTTGACTTTATCGACTGTAAACACAAGTATTAATCAAGATTACTTTAACAGAACAGTCCGACAAGTGTTAGTAGGTACAGGCCCCCAAGCCGATGGAGAGGGTTGTGCGATCATGATACCGGCCGCACAGCTTTCTAATGATCCATCTCAATATGATGTAAGCGGTAATGATATCGTTCGTCAAACCCTTACATATAAGCAAACCAGATATGCTGGTGATGTAAACAGTGGGGCAGCTTATGAGACAGGCGCCGGTTGCTCACCTTTCCGAATCGCTTTAGGAGTTTAATAAATGGCTTTGCACTTTCTTACGTCAACAAATCAAACTAAAGAAATCGTCGTCACTTGTGATCCATCTGTCAGCGGCACAGAGGAACAACAAAGAGAATATATAAACACGGGCGACTTATCAAAGTTAGACATTAAGGAAGATGCAACTAGATTTATATTAAAGCCACTTGGGCCAGCTGAAAGAGAAAGAGCAGAGATTAGAGCGGGTGCTTTTAGTAGATCAGAACTGGGTAGACTGCTTTGGATAGAAGCTCCCAACGATTCAAAGAATAAGGCTAGATGGCATCACAAGCTAGATATAGATGAGCGAGAGGCACTAGGCTCTTATGAGTCTTACATCTCAAGAGTATATCTAGAGATGATTAGCGAGTCTCTTGTTAGCATCGATGGCAAAGAAGCAAGTATTGAATCAATACAAAAGATTAGGCCTGACTCTTTTAGACTATCTACTATAACCGAATTAGTCTTGCATATTCAAAGAATGAGTCTCATAGGTGACGAGGGAAAATAGCGCTAGCCTCCTCGATTTGGCTCCCCTTCACTAGGGGAAGAGGCTGGGATTGTAGCCAATGCAAAACGAACCCTAAGCTAAGAAGGCAGAGGGGGAACTGCGGTGAAGTCTTTAAACGACAATTACCTCAATCCCAAAACGATAGTGTAGGCGTATTTGTTCCCGGCTATAGAGTCGCGCCCAATAGTGGAGAATCATATAGCGATCTTAAAATAAGATCCTGTCCTATTGCTAACATGAATAGAGTTGCATCAATCGTCCAAAACTATAGTAGAATTAAAACAGGCTTAATTAAAATTGATGACATTTATCCTAGGCCTACATGTGCTATCATTGAATCATTAGAGATAATAGAATATAATCATTCTCAAATGATGCAGAGACAGCATGACCAAAGCATGATGGAGGCTCAACATGGCTAAAGGTGGAACAATAGAAATAGATGTTGAGTTATCAGGAGGCCAAGACATCAGACAAGGCTTTGATCAGATCGGGTCAGCTGGTAAAGCATTGACTGAGACAATGGGCGCGACCAATGAGAAGCTGGGCGAGGGCCTAGCAGGCGTAGGAGAGTCTGTCTTTGGGCTTGCTGATACGTTCGGAGAGTTAAAGAATGGGATTAAGAACGTTGGTCAGACCGGTGCTAAAGGATTGATTGGATTACTTGGCCCCATCGGGATGGTAGTAACCGCAGGCTTTGCACTTTATGAATCATTTAGGATGATTAGTGGGGCAGCTCAAGAAGCAGAAGAGAACCAAGCGGCAATGGCTGCGGCGGCTGGTGATCTTCAAAGCAAGCTAGAAGCATTAAGTGAGAAAGGGATCCAACCGACTGTCAAAGAGCTAGCTGAGTTCTCTAGAGTAACTATAGAGGGACAGTTTGCAAAAGATAAGCTACAGGTCGGACAAGAGAAGCTGACTAAGACTTTTCAGAAAGCATACGAGATAGAGCTAAAGGTTAATAAACTAAGAGAGCAAGCATCAAAAGGAATTAATGCAAGAGCGATACTTGACGGACAATTGAAAGAAGCAATAGAAGATTTAAATAAAGCTCGAAAAGCTGAAATAACTAAAATAGAAAAACATCTTAAATTACAAATAGAAGTTAATAAAAAAATCAAAGCTGGTGAAGAGATATATAAGAAGCATGAAGAGACAAGTGCCGAGTTCTTAAAGTCTAAAATACTAGAGAATGCAGAGATCCTAAAAGCAATTCAACTAAGAGAAGCTGAGAATAATGAGACCGGCGAGGCTTTAGAGAATAGTAAAATAGAGATAGAGCGTATCAATGAACTCACTAAAGTAAAAGCCAAAGCTAATGAAGAGAATCAAAAACAGCTTCTAGCACAGAGCAAAGCTCTGGAGGCTGAGATTAAAAAGACTAATCAAGTTGACTTAGCAAATGAGACAGCGCAAAGAAAGCGAGATGATAGAGTACTAGAATCTATCAAGAAGCAAGAGGAGGCTAGAGCTAAGAGCCGACAAAGAATAGCAGAATCAAGAAGAAGGCAGGAAGCTGAAGAACAGCAACGAATACAGAAAGAAAGGCAGGACGAGCTTAGGCGTATTTCTGAGAGTGCTAGAATAAAGCAGTTAATGATTGAGTCTGAAGAAGACTCGACACTAAAACAAATCAAGTTAGCTAGACATCGATATGAGACTACTAAAGAGCTAGCTAAGAATAATTCAAATCAGCAACTCATTGCTAGACTTGCATTTGAGAATCAAGTCAAAGCAATCAATAAGCAAGCGATGAATGAGAAGCTAGAAGTCGAAAGAGAACAAGAAGAGAAGCGCAGATCTTTCGCACTTGAGACCAGAGAATTTAATATACAGCAAATACAAGATGAGACTCAAAGAGACTTAGCTATGTTGAGGATGCAGTATGATGAGCGCTATGAGATTGCTAAAAACAACCAAGAACAAACTAACGAACTACAAAGAAGATACACGATAGAAAGACTACAGATCCTGAGTCGTGAGACTAACGCAATGAGATCAAAATTTAAAGACATGTTTGCAGACATGGGCCGAGGGTTTGCCGATGCGGCTGTAGGTGCAATGCTGATGGGGGAGTCATTTAAAGACGGCATCGCTTTAGTCTTACAAGGACTAGCAAGACAAGCCGGAGTGGAAGCACTAATGCAAACAGCAAAGGGTCTCGCCGCTTTAGTCTTATTCCCGGCGGCGGCGTCAAATCACTTCGCAGCGGCAGGGGCATTTGGTAGCGCGGCACTTGCCGCCGGTGTTGCTTCAAGTGCGATGGGTGGAGGTGGTGGTGGTATTGGTGGAGGTGGTGGTGGGAGGTTCTCTCCGAGTGGATCGCCTCAGTCCTCTCAAGCTCCTCCGCGAGAAGAGGCAACCGCTTCTAGTATGGTCTTCAATGTCAACTTCTCAGGCGCTGTAATCTATGATACTAAGAAAGCAGCAGAGCAAGCCATGGCTGATAGAATAACTAGAGTAATGAAATCAAATAGACGTGGATCGCCTAGGAGCTAACAAATGAATCCTTCCCCCTCTCCCAACTTTGCGCTATTAACTAGTGTAGACTTTTCTCAATTTAACGCGAAGCCCTTTAGCAGAGGAGCCACTGCTATTAGTGCAACATGGTCTAGTGATTATGAAGACATGATCAGCTTCCTCAACGGCCGAGGTATGGATAATGGTAAAAATTTACCTGACTCCCTGCTCGCTTCATCTAGCTTTGGAACGAATTGGCACATCGGAATAAATGCAAGTGATAAGATTGAGATAAGCTCCACTCATGCATTCCGGATCAGGTTTGATCCAGCGTCAATCTATGCTGATGATACCGACGCTCTAGGCATCGGGACGGATTGGGTTTTATACAGTGGATCAGCTACTATTGGGTCACCTCTTCTCTCCTTTAAAGCGACGGCCCCATCAGATTGGATTAGAGGTGAGGTTATAGCATTCTCATATGAGATTGAAGAAGTGGGGTCCGGTAGTGGTGCCTTTCTGTTTAACTTCTCTGGGGGGGTACAAGACTTAATAGTAGCTTGTCGCGAGCGGGGGAATGGTGATATTGATGACTTGAATATAGCAACTCTGGAAGGAGCTGACATTGCGGCGACGAGTGGAGATACTCGATGGTATATCAATAATAATGGCCATGTTGTAAACTCGAGCATCGGCATAACAGCACTAACATGGAACTCTTCAGCCTTGGACATGAGAAACTTTTTAGGATTCACAGGAGACGAGTCAAGCGTTTATGTTAATGGATATACAGTACTAACGGCAACACACCCATGCAATACTATCCTAGTGCCATCTAGACCATACCAACAAAACCATGTAGGCACCGAGAATGTATCACAGTCTAAAAGACGTATTGGAGGTGGTTATACTAGCAACTATATTGGCACTTATAGAACCACAATATTAGGCTTTGATGTAGATGCTAATTTAGACCTGATAGACTTATATCAACACTTCATCTATAAGTTTTTTAATTATGCCAGTACCGGCGAAAGAATTAACTTCTATCAAGTCTGGGGAGACTCAAGAAGAATGTTAATCACTGGAGATGTCTTATCTAGTCAGCCTGCTCATGATCTTATTTATACTTCATCTCGTAACGGATTCGAGGGTCGTATCAGAGCCTGTATGATTTCAAAGCAGTTAGATTTGGCTTTTCCTCGCAACCTTAGAAGACGTGTACCTGTGACTATTAGAATGGAGCATCTCAATGAGTAATTCCTATGATGCATCTAATATACTAGCTGACCCAAGCGGCACAGTCGCGGGCAAAGATATAATATTTACAACACCGGACCGGATGGCTCAATCTATCAATTATAGCTTTGCCGCCGGGGGTTGTCATAATGTTTTAAGTCAAGCCTATGCTGATACTGTATTCGTTCAGGACTCGACTAGTTTTGTAGAGATGAGTCAATGGCGCATTCCTTTAGTGTCTCTTGAGCATACTGAGCTTGAGGTCGTAATCAACTATAAACTAGATGGAGTGTCAACGGCCTGCAATGCAACGCTGACTTTAGATATCGGTGCTAGCTCTTCAAGCGTGACTATCAATTTACCCACATCGACTAATAACATAGTCAATGATTCAATTAATATAACAATGCCAGCTAGTAATGAGTATTATGGAACTTTAACTATAGAGGTTCAAGCCGATAGCACGACCGCAGAAGTACAAGTCTTTAGCTTGATGGCATCTTGGAAGCGTATAAATAGTCCAATTTCAGCAGGTCAAAAGAATCAGTATTTAACGACTGAAAATTTTAGGCCGTTTGGCACTGTTAGAACTAATGCAGATAATGCTTTAACTTCAAGATTTGCTCATAACATGATTGATGATATTGTAATCTTAAGAACTAGATACAAGTCTTATTTGACGTGGTCCGGCGTTTATGCTCCATCTTCAAGCAGTGCCTTAACTGACGCGGCGGCTAGTGCCGTGTATGTTGGCACAGGTCACATCGATAATCTCATAGGGTTCCCCATGCTGCCGAACGGATGGGAGGAGCTAACAGGTAACAAATTAGAGTTACATGTTAGAGCTATAGGAGATGTGACCTTTGATTTCATGGGCAATGAGATTATTATAAACCAAGCTACTAGCTTTACAGTTGGGTGGTCTATCTTTACATTGGAAATTGATAATGCTGATCTATCAAATATAGGTGATTTAAACTTACCTTATTATCAAGCGACAGTAGATAACACCTCACAAAACTATGGGAATCTAGCTGGTTATCTGCCGTCTCCATTCACCACTAGATTCCCGGTGGTGAACAGTGGGAATAGTGGAGCTATTTTATCATTATCATTGATGGGGGTTTGATATGCTGATACAGACAGCTTACAATCTATTACCAAATAAGAAGTCCTGTAATAATGGGGCTGTATTGTTTGGGTCTTCAGTATCATCTATGTCAATGTCGTTATCACAGTTAAGTCATGTTAAGATGTTAGGGCATGCAAACTATAGCATAATGAGATCATGTTATAATGAATTCCTATTTGCCGGAGGTCCTGATCAAATAAACACTAGGATTAGCGCCTCATCAGGCGGGATACACAAAGGCTTTGCTGAGTCTCATAAGTTAATGTATCAATCTACTTTATTATCAAGATGGTTATGTATATTAGTCGGATATGAGAGCGGGGCCAATAGTCGAGACTCTGCAAACCCAGCCTACTCTCCACAGATAGATGTTAAATTAAACTTACTGCATGATTCAGGATCTGGCTATGCTGATGTGGGGACTTTCGATGAGGGCATAAGGTTAGATGCTGTTGATGCCTTGCGTCAGTCTTCTTATGCTAGTAGTGACTTCTCGGGACAGTTTGTCGCAAGTAGTGGGATCACGATACCAAGCGCTGCTCCTACCAATGTCAGCCCAGTCCCTCCGAGACCTCTATACATTCCTGAAGACAAAGTACTCGGAGGGACTCTATACACCGTGAGAGGTGGGATGATTAATATTGTTGTATCTTGTTTGGATTGTAAACTAAGATCATTAACAGTATTTGATATCTATGAGGCTGACTTATGATTATAAATAATAATGGCCGTCGTGTATTCGCTTTACAAGTCGCAGGACTATCGACTAGATATCATTCAATAGCTCCCCCATCATCTTCTAATCTATCCTCTAATATTGCAACGTCAATAGGTTATTCTGATGTGCGAGGGATTGTCACGGTCGGAGCCTTTACTAGTAGCATCGATCCGAGTGGAGGGATATCCTCACACTCTCCACTGTCTATTGAGTTATCAATCCTAAAAGATGGATCAAGTCATGATCCGGGTGTGATATTCGGCAGAGTAGGCAAGAGGTCAAGCAGTGTTACACAGACTAATCTAGATGAAAACATTAGCTTTGATTCTTTACCTCTGACTATAGACATAGACAAAGACTTGAGCGCTTTGTCTGTACCTCGTTTAATACATGTAGGGAGCGAGACCTTTAGAGTTAATGCCTTTACATCTTCATCAATGACAATAGATGAGCGAGCCTTGGGAGGCTCTCAATATCAGAGCCATGATATAGGCCTGCAAGGTTCATCCATCCCGATTGCGTCAACCGACATAACTACTTTTAGGGGGCGTAGATGTAAGCTTTATATTGCACATCAAGACATGGGGGGGAATGTATCGGATTATGTAGAGATCATAAACGGATTCATTGAGTCTTCTCCCTATATTGAGGGTGGAGAAACTGTATCATTATCAATCCTTCCCTTAGTCAGCTTGCTAGATTCTGAACTCGCAGATCAGAAGCAGGGCAAGACTTTTCTTTTGCAAGGAAAGCATTATTTCGGAAATAGATCTAATATCTTTGAATTCGGAAGCGCATTCCGTAACCCGTACCAATTAACTTTAGAGAATGCCGTTGCTACATCAGCCACAACCACGACGATAGACGTTAGCTTTCCAGTGCTACCACTTGGAAGTATCTTTGACGTTAGCTTACCAGACGGCGTTGGCAATGAGATACCGTGGTATCATCCACGCTATCCTTTTATGGTTGGATCAAACCACGGTCATTTATTATTTCCCATCTCTTTATCAACAAATGGAGCGGGCTGGCCTCAGATTGTTATAGACCATACTGTTGATGGGGCAACATCTCAGACCGCTGTAGTCAATGCAATAAATACTCCGATTGATGATGCAGGGTATCCTGCTTATATGCCGAAGCGTGGGGAAATAAAAAGAGTTACATTAGCGACCAATGCATTAAAAGATTGGCCAGACATAATTAACGAGCAAGTTAATGCATCTATTACAACACATACTGGAATTGATGGGGCATTCTCTGCTGTAAATGTGTACTCAGATAAAGTAAGAGGAATCCCCTTTGCTGACCAAAGAGGTTTTAAGCCATCCCATAGTGGAGTGATACATTTATGGTACTCGTCAGAATGGTATAAGAACTCCAGAAACTACGGGTATCAGTATTGGAATAGCGCAAGGATAGGAGACGGTCGCAAGCTACCAAATAAAAGAAGAGTATTCTATCCTTTGGACTTCTGGAATGACGGTAGCAAACCTAACGACGCTGGCACATCTAGACTAGTAAAAGCTTTAGACTTCCCAAATGAAAGAAGGACTTCTATAGAAGAGCCGATGAATGCAGCCCTTGCTTACTTTCAATCAAACGAAAAAGTAATACTAGTATCTAGCTCTTTAGGACTACCATCCACCGATACCGGAGATAAATTCGGTATCCAAGTAGAAACATATGATTACTTTAATGATCGTATTAAAACCCTTTACTTTGAAGCGAGTCATGAGACAACAATAACCGGCGGGATCTTAATCCATCTCACATCTAATAGAGAGAATAACAGACAGGGTCACTTTGGGGATTGGAGAAATCAGGAAAGAACAAAGATCTCAAGAGGGATCTTAACTCTTTACTCGTCGCCCGGTGAGATCATGCTTAAGATTTTGCAAAGTGGGGGCGGGGGTAACAATGGAACTTATGATACGCTAGGAAGTGGTCTATCAATCCATGAAGACAATATTGATATTGACTCTTTTCTAAGTAGTGGAACGACTAACATAAGCGCATTGAATCGCGGCTTTAGTACTGATGACTTCAATCCAAGAGACTTCTTTGACTCACTGCTAAAGTCGCTTGGTTGTATCTTAATAATGAAGCGTTCTAGCGCGGGAATAAGTAAGCTAACATTACAGCCTTTGGCAACTGAGAGAAGCGACTTTTCAAGCGCTACAATAAGCCAAGGGGACTGGTTAGTAGACACTCCTCCGACGTGGTCAATTTATGAAGATATCGTCACACAAGTAGAGATTAAGTATCAGTGGGATAATGATACAAATGAATTCCTAGAGAACATTATTTTTAATAATCAAGATGCTATCAACAGATATGGCGGCGAGAAGTCAAAAGTATCTATTGAGCTGTACGGTCTTGAGTCGATGGATTTAGGTAGTGGGACTGGGGATGTATATAACTTCTTACTACCGATCGCTTCTAGAATATTTAATACACTTAGTAATCCTATGAGGCTTTGGAAGGGGTCAATAGGAACTGGTCCAAGCATCTATCTAGATGTTGGATCTTATGTGACTTGTAGCTCCCCACACTTAAAAGGTCTTAGCGATTCTTATGGAATCACGGATCAAGTCGGAATGATTAAATCAATCCATCAGGAGTTGATGCTGGAAGGCTGCGAGCTAGAAATCGTTCGCACTGGAATAAGTGTAGTAAATTGGAATAGTACTCTAGAAGTTACAGGCGTTCCGGCGGCTAATCAATTGATAGTTTCATTTACTACATATAGCGATAATGACGCACCATTTTTTAATGTTAATGATGTACTTGATTTCCTTCCTCACGGCGACGAAGACAATAGTACGAACGGTTTAGTTATTCAGAGCATATCTGTAGGCACTAATACAATAACGTTTACAGCGAATCACGGAATCACTCCCGCAGTTAATATTGGAACGCTTGAGCCTACGACTTTTATAAACGCTACGGCATCTCACACTAAAGATGCTTATCTTGCAAATGCTTCTAGTATTCTAGGAGCATCTACTGAAGCTCAGGAGTACGCATGAAAATAACAAAGAATGAATTAATCGACAAGCTCAAGAAACAAGAGGATGATTTAAGGCGCTTAAGAAGATCTTTAGCAATGAGCGAGATTGATCTACCTGCTAGAGAGTTTATTAATGCGTCATCTAATGAGACCACAGTAAGCGAGCATAGTAGAGAAGTATTGCAAAGAGGATTTGTGGAATGGGATAATAATGTGACAGAGCCAGAGTACAAAGGCGACTGGCAACGAATCAATACATACATTAAGGGGACGGATGGAATTGGGTGGACGTGGGTCGATGACTATGTAAAAAATGGGCAGTTTGCATGGTGTGGAGCTTTCGCTGCTTTCTGCTATACAAAGATTAGATCAAAGATAAGACAGAAGATCTTTCCATCTTGTTGGAGACTTTGGGATAACTGGGGAGGGACTCATAGAAAAGTGTCTAACATAAGCCCCGGTGATATCGTTGTGGTATATACTTCATCTGAATGCAGTCCATCATATGGCAATCATATAACGATTGCATCTAGCTATCTATTAGATGACGGAGACTTTGAGACTATAGAAGGTAACGCCAAAGGCCAAGGTCCAAACGGAAGTGTTGAGGGCGTCATCAGAAGAAAAAGAAATATTAAAGATGTTGCGCATATCTATAGACCATCAAGTGAGGATTATGATGAGTAAATTAATTAAGAGCCTCGGCGGTCGCAAGTCAGCAATGTTTTTAATCACCTTAATCACAGTGTGCTTATTATGTTTTTTTAATAAAGCATCTACTGAAGTCCTCGGACTCATTGACACATTATATCTAGTTTACGCTGGCTCTAATGTAGCAGCTAAAAAGAAAGAGAGTAAAACGAATGAGCAATAAATTATCAGTACAAAATCCAATCTCAGCCGGTCAAGTTATCGGAGCTTATAATGCTTCAGGTGTCAGCAATACAGATTGGCACTCTTTGACAAGCGCTGACTTCTATGACCCAACGTTGGGAACTCAGCTTGATGCATCTTTAAAGTTTGCATATCTCGGAGCTGTGTCATCAAATACAACGACTGTTTCTTATGTTAAATTAAGAGCTGCCGCAGGTGCCGGAGATGGTGTGACTAACAGCGATGGAGTGATACCATTACTTTCATCTTACTCGATTGATAGTCAAGCCCTTTCATCTTCTAACATTACTAGCATTGCATACAAGAAAGCTGACTCAGCTGATTCTTTTGTTGTGTATTGTGGATTTAATCGAGGTTAATTATGAGCATTAAATTCGAATCATTCAAAGGAACTGGCGGCGGTGCGGTGACAGGTGGACTTGTTTACAAGGGTTCATATAATGCAACCACATCAAGTCCATCATTAGTCACAGCAACAAAAGGGGACTTCTATATTGTGTCAGTCGCTGGAGCTCTGGCAGGTGTCACGCTTAATGTTGGTGATCACATTGTATTCAATCAAGATGCTGCTAATCCTGTAACATCTGCCATGTTTGATACAATTGATAATACGGATGCAGTGGCAAGCGTCAACAGTCAAACTGGCGTTGTAGTTTTAAACGCTGCTAATGTTGGAGCTTTGGCAATAACATCGAATCTAAGTGATCTTAATAATGCAGTGACAGCAAGAACGAATCTTGGTCTTGGTACAGCCGCAGTCAAAGACCATGGAACGACCAACGGTGATCTTGTTATTCTCGATGCAACTGGACTCCCTGCCGTTGATGGATCCCAATTAACAGGAGTCACAGGAACGGACGCAACAAAGCTCGCTATTGCTAATAATCTTAGTGATCTTAACAATGCAACAACAGCAAGAACAAACCTTGGTCTTGGTACTGCAGCAGTTAAGAATCACGGAACGTCGAACGGAGATCTTGTTCTTCTTGATGCGACTGGACTTCCTGCTGTTGACGGTTCACAGCTTACAGGGATCACAGCAACAGACTCCAGTAAACTCGCTATTGCTAACAATCTTAGTGATCTTAACAATGCAACAACAGCAAGAACAAACCTTGGTCTTGGTACTGCAGCAGTTAAGAATCACGGAACGACCAACGGTGATCTTGTTATTCTCGATGCAACTGGTCTTCCTGCCGTTAATGGATCACAGCTAACCGGTGTCACAGGAACGGACGCAACGAAGCTCGCTATTGCTAACAACTTAAGCGATCTGAATAATGCAGTGACAGCAAGAACAAACCTTGGACTCGGTACAGCCGCAGTTAAGAATCATGGAACGACCAACGGTGATCTTGTTATTCTCGATGCAACTGGACTCCCTGCCGTTAATGGATCACAGCTAACCGGTGTCACAGGAACGGACGCAACGAAGCTCGCTATTGCTAACAACTTAAGCGATCTGAATAATGCAGTGACAGCAAGAACAAACCTTGGACTTGGTACTGCAGCAGTTAAGAATCATGGAACGACAAATGGAGATCTTG
>Ga0255047_10000368_pt1 | contig 36567 bp, 40 predicted proteins | sample JV7_2_1_MG_FD_183640 | JGI IMG/M metagenome (GOLD analysis project Ga0255047, IMG submission 183640) | Seawater microbial communities from Jervis Inlet, British Columbia, Canada - JV7_2_1 | ecosystem: Environmental > Aquatic > Marine > Inlet | place: Canada: British Columbia | collected 2016-10-06
CTAATGGCTAGATTCGGATCATTAGGAGCAGGTCTTGCAGCCGGTGTCGAATCCGGTCTTAATCGTTTGGATAAACAGCATACTGCTGAATATCAAGGGATGACGGACAGACACAAGATGTCTCAGCAAGGTCTGACCCAGTTGATGAATGTTGCGCTTAAATATAAAGAGGCTGGAAAGCAGATCCCACCCGAAATACAGGAGATGCTGAACGTATTAGCCAAACAGACTGACCGCTATTCCACCCATATGGGATTGGGTGATGCCGGTATGCACGAAGCTACGATGCAAGCACTGTCTGGGTTGCCTGTTACATCAAAAGATCAAGAAGGTTATATGTTGCAGCACCGAGATACCAAAGAAATAAAACACTTCAAGACTTTGGGGGATAGAGACGCTTTTCTGTATGGTAGTGGTGCATTGGTGGGTGATGAAGACTCCGGCGTTTATCCCGCAGATCCAAATGAACAATTCGAAGATAAAGGTAAATGGTTGTCTGTTAAGCCAGGAACTGCGGATATGGAGGATCCTGTACAACCTAAACCCACTAGGATGTGGGTAAGTCTTTTAGATGAAAATGGTAAGTTGACAGGGGAAAGAAGAAAAATTACCGACGAGGAGTACGATCCTAATCTCCACACTGATCTAAAACTTCAAGCGGATAGTCTCCCATCATTACGCACAAAAATAATTAAAACAGATGACGGTCGTCTTGCAGAACAAAAGGAACAGTTAACCAACGGTGAGTATGTTGCTTATGGAGTTGCTAAACCGATCGAGGATCTTCCTTATACCTATACACCACTAGAAAATAGAAAGGGTCATTATCTTCGGGTTAACCCGAATACCGATGAGAGAGTTATTGTTGATCTGAGTGATCTTAGCGCACAACAGCAAGCTGAAATGACAGCAGCCCAATTAAGAGCAGATGCGACTGCTGGTGTGTCTACTTTAAGAGGTCAGGCACAAGCGACGCAACAGACCGCTCGGTTTAAGGCTTTAGTCGATGAAAATTACTTCCGAAACGAAGGTATTCAAAACGCAAGGGCAGATCATGCAAAGTTAGTCGAGGCAAAGGTGCTTGGGATGCCGATGTTAGAGGCAATGCAACGTGCAGAGTCTGAGGTTAATGAATCGCTCCGCAAGGCTGAATACCTAAGATCAAAGGGTCAAGAGGTCAGCGATACTCAGCAACTGATAGCGGACGGAGTTCTTGCGGATACAAGTAAACCGGATATAAGAAGTGTTGCTCAAATTCTAGCCGGTGTAGAGGCTGGAATACCTTATGACGTTATGCAGAACATATATAACGGGACACTCGGGGTGAATGACACAGTCAAAATCGGTGGAAAGGATAAAACCGTAAAGGATATTGTGAAGGAGTGGAGAGCTAAGATGGTGGGAGATGCGCTGCTGGACTTCTTAATTAGTTTGGGTGGGGGTGTTGGACAACCACCCGTCAATCAAACTGGCACAGCAACCGGTTCCACCCGTGTCAGTGACTAATGGCAAAAGTAGCATTCACCTACAACGGTAAGACGCACACTAGAGAAGTCTCCGAAGATTTTTTTGATCTTCCCGTCGAGAAGCAGAATGCGCTGAATACTGGCTGGATTCACGCACAAGAGGCGACCGGACAATTAGGTAGTGCTACTGATTTTATGTCTGATGCGTGGGATAAAGGCGTCACAGGGCCGTTAGCCAGGGTAAAGCAGATATACGGGCAGCAAGTTGACGAGGGGTTCTCCACGATTGGAAAAGCGTTTGACGAGGGGTCACCCCGGAATCCCATTCTTCCTTCCCTTCAGTTAATAGGGGGGGCAATCCAGTCTACTTTTGCATTGCCTACTGCAATCGCGCAAACCTATCTTGGGGAACCTGTCGAAAAGATTACCCAATCTGGATTGGATACTGTTACTCGCGCAAGAGGTGGGGATCCAGAACTCACACGAGATGGGTACGGTCCTGCCCAGTTTCTGGGTGATGCTGCTGCGTTTGCCGGAGAAGTGTTTTCTCCAGTGCAACTTATCAGGTCAACGGTGAGTCAGATTCCTAAGGTAGCCCACGAATCATTACATCCGATCTGGAAACTTTTTGCTGGTGTTGACCGACCATTAACCAGTACCGCACCTATCGCCAGGGTTGGAGATGACACTGATATGCCATCTGTTCCTGGTGCTGTAGATGAAATACCGTCAACCGCAGACGATATACCCACTGGGACTGGCAGTAGTGAGGAATTGGGGTTAAGGGGTTTTATAAATCGGATGACCGATCAAACCCAAGCAGACGTAATTGTTAACGTAGATCGGGCAGCTTTGGAAGAGGCTGGGGATTCGGAACGTCTGTTTAAGAGGGTTTCAAGACTTCTTATTGGTGCGATAGAAGACGGTTCCCTTGCGACTGATGATCTTTCGAAGGTTATGGATGAATATAACCTTGATCCTGTTCAGTTCGCAAAAGAGTACGAAGAGACTATTTCCTTTTCCGGTCGCTCTCTGGCTCGATTATCTGCATTGGCTAGATCTATGGCACGCAACGCACCGGAACTGGATGATGCAGCTAGGTTGGAACTTGAGCAAATTGCGGATGCACAATTACGCAAAGCAGAAGAACAGGGTGGCAAGATTTATGAGGCATTTCGGTCTATTGAAAACGCGAGACGTGGACTTCTCGTTACTCAGTTCGTCACCGCTATAAGGAACTATATATCTCAAGGTGGTCGTTTTACGATTGGTGCGGTAGATGACATCTTCGCGGGTGCAATACGGGGTGGGGGTGGTCGCGAGTCATTAGATAATATCTGGAACACTCTAACTTCCAATTTCCATGCGTTAAAAAACGCAAGACTGAAGGATAAGAACCGTACCTTAATAAATCATATTCTTGAAGGTAAGCCACTGACTAAGGCTATGTTACTGAACAAGTCAGTGCATGAGGTGGAAGCTGTAGGTAAAATTATCCATGCGCTTAATGGGATGAATAGGTGGCAGGAAAAGTTCTACCGAAAACTTGCGTTTGAGGCACGCTTGAGACAGAACGTAAAGAGACTCAAGCTGGGTGAATTGGAGGAGATTGATCCAAAAAAGATTCCTGCGGAGGCACTCCAGGATGCGGTCAATTATGCGCTGGAGGTGTCTTTTGCAGCCGATCCAAAGTCAAAAGCGATAAGAGGATTTTTGCAGGGATGGAATAAATCGTTTGGAACACTTATTAACCCGTTCCCTCGATTCCATTTTGCAAACGCTATTCCTTTTTTGGCACAACACTCCCCTTTAGGTTATGCGAAAGCGTTAAGTCCTTCCACGCTTAAAAAACTCGCACAGGGTAACCCAGAGGAGTTTTCCCGAGCAGCATCCAGGGCTACGTTAGGCACTGTATTTATGGGCGTTGCTAACGAAATACGAAAGGAGCAACGAGAGAAAGGAGCTAAGTGGTACGAGTATGTAGTTTCTGAAGATCCACTATCGGGAGAGCAGATAGTAATTGACCTGAGAGGTTACGCGCCGTTCTCTACCTATCTACTTATATCCGATTTAATGCACGATCCAGGTGGTCTCAAGGCTGCTGACTGGGCAACTGCTTTAGTGAGTATCAACCGGATCGCCGGAACAGGGTTGATGATGGTAGATGCTTTGCGTGCTAAAGATGCGGACACTATGTTGGGTACTTTGGCAAAGTTTGGGGGTATTTATACCAGTGGGTTTACCACACCTATCCGACAGGTTTCAGATGTCTATTCTGCGTTTGATAAAGAAGGGGCGAAGTATCGAGATACCAGAGGAGATACGGTCGCAGAAAATTTACTACTGCCTATGCTTGCCAACATCCCTGTACTAAACCAGCGATTGCCGGTTGGAAAGAGTGCTATTCATCCTGGTGAACTGAAACCAATGGATTTTAAGGTGTTCGGCATGAACATACCCGGATCTCTTGCAAGGCAAATTTCCGGCATTACAGCCCGTAGAAAAAACTTTATCGAGCAAGAAGTCGATAAATTGGATATACCTTATTCAAAACTTCAACCAACACCTACCGGTAGTAAAAAGATTGATCGATACCTCAAAGGAATTATGGGGGTAAATGCACTATGGATCTACGGTGCAGTTATGAAGAATCCAAAGTGGAAACAGATGGACGATTTCCAGAAGAGAGAACTGTTTGAACTTGCTGTACCGAAGTTAAGGCAAATAGCTGTGGCTCACTTACTACAGAATGCACCAGACGATATCAAGAATGAATTCAAAGCGTTGAGGATGAGTGCTTCCGACAAAAGAAAATTCGAGGAGGCTACGGGGGTTGATATTAGAGATGCAAAGCAAAGAGTAGATTATTTCCGTTCAGCCCCAGTAAGGGTCACAGGATACAACTAGAGGCAAGATATTAATGACCAATCCGTACACACCGGTCACCATAACCGGTTACAACTCCAGTCCTCCACCCGACAATGGAAGTACGGGTACGGACAATCAACTTACGTGGGCTAAACACAAGACCAAGCTGGGTGATCCACTCAAGACCGCACTGGAAAGCGTTAACACAAACGTCACCTCTGCATTTGCCACTGCGGTTGACCATAAGTCTTTCCACGTTCACAAGAATGGAACCGGACAGACTGGTGTAGCAAGCGGGACACAGACCAAGGTTACCTTCTCGACGGAATCGTTCGACACTGGTGGACAGTTTGCGAGTGATAAGTTCACTTGCTCGACTGCGGGTAAGTACTACTTCTACGCAGTGGTTAAGTTTACAGCCCAAGCGTTGTACGACAACGAGATCCGCTTATTTAAAAACAATACCGACATCGCAGCTTTGACCAACTACTTTATCGCATACGACGGTGGAGCAAATACCGGTCAACCCTCGATGATCGTTTCTACGATCCTCGATTTATCGGTATCTGACTATATTGAGGTTTACGTTCACCAGGAGTCCGGAGGTGCGCTGACAATCGCGGGTGAATCCTATAACACTTATTTCTGTGGCAACAGGGTAGACGAATAATGGCTAGTGCAATTGATCCGACACTGGGTGGTGATCTAACCACTACCGCAAAAGCGGTTAGGAAATCAGAACTTGAGACAGCACTCAACTCAGCAGCGACTGAGATAACCGCACTCCAGGCATCGACCGATGCAGACGAAAAGGTTAAGGTTTCTGCTGATGACACCACAGCCGGATACCTTCTGGGTAAGGCACTCGGCGGGACTGCCTTAACCACTGTTGAGGGGTCTGGGGGTGGGGACGAGACGCTTACGTTTAATCTCGATAACACCGCAGTTACTCCTGGTTCTTACACCCTCGCAAGCATCACCGTTGACCAACAGGGGAGATTAACGGCTGCCTCGACCGGATCTTCTGGATCTGGAGATGTGGTGGGGCCGGGTTCTGCTGTAGATAATTCTGTCGCCAGGTTCGATGCGACTACCGGCAAACTAATACAGGATACCGGTAGCAGTTTCGTTGTTAGCGATGCTGGTGCGGTAACGGCAGGGTCTTGGACAGGCACAGCAGTAGACGTAGCTTATATTGGAAGTGGGGTTGGCAAGCTGGCTACGGATGCATCCTGGTCTGGATCCCAACGTGGAACACCGCAGACAGTTACTGATGGAACGCTTGATCTAAATACAGGTAATAACTTTCTCTACACACCCGGTGCTGCGGACGTTCTGGAGTTCTCCAACGAAACAACCGGTCAATCCGGATTCATAAAGTTAATCAACCCATCTGCCTACGCAATAAGCGTGGGGTCGGAGGTTAAAAAGAGTGCGACCTTTACGACAGATGTATCCGTTGCGGGTACTTATCTTGTTTCCTACTTCTGCGATGGCACAAACGTATATGTGTCCGCTTCTGCTGCGTTGAGTTAAATGGCAATACTTAATTCCGGCCTAGCCAAGTCTAGTGCTGCTGCCGGTTATGAGATTGATAACTCGTTGCGGTTTGATGATGGGAGCAGTCCTCTTCTAAGGAGAACCCCAACCGCTACTGGTGATCGCCAGAAGATGACATGGAGTGCTTGGGTTAAAAAATGTTATCAAAATCAAAGTGAGTATAAGAAACTAATTCATATTGGTTCTGGATCAGATGAACTTGGATTACTATGGTTTGATGCTGATGAATTTTGGTTCTACTACTATACCGGAAGTTATGTTGCTTACCTAAAGACAAATGCAAAGTATCGCGATCCTTCAAGCTGGTATCATTTTGTCGTATCTATAGATAGCACTCAAGCGACTGCCTCTGACAGAATAAAAATATATGTGAATGGAGAGCAAGTAACAAGTTTTGCTACTGAAACATACTTCGCGCAAAATACAAATCTTCCAAATGTAAGTGGCACTGCGATGGATATAGGTGCCTATACGGCTAGTGGAATATATTTTGATGGGTATTTTGCAGACTTTTATTTCATAGATGGTTCTCAACTACCTGCCTCAACCTTTGGAGAGCTAGATTCCACTACGAACATGTGGATACCCCTAGACAGCGATGATGTAAAAGATGCTGTTACCTTTGGAACCAATGGGTTCTACCAGAAATATAACTCTACTGAGTTGGCTGATAGTTTTAATGATTCAAGTTCAGGCGATCACACCATAACAGCCAACGGTGACGCAACCAACCAAAGACCACAGCATCATGATGTAACCGCAAATGGTGATGCACATCTGGTTGGGCCGAAGGTTGGTACAAGCCTTATAACTTCATCCGTTAAAGCCGACTATCTTTCGGTCGCAACAGTAAGCGGTTTTGATTTCGGCACTTCTACTAACTTTACTGCTGAGTTTTGGATGAATTGTGGGGTTCAGGCAGCGTCTGTTGCGTGCATGATTGGGAGTGGTAATGCAGGTTGGGGTACCGGGGCAAATCTTATCCGTATGTCTGGTTCCACTGGGCCAGGGGTGGAGTATTTCCATTATGACGGGAATGGGGCGACCGCTATGTTGTCCAGCACGTCTAATGTTAATGATAGAAAATGGCATCTAGTATCGGTCGTTAGGTCGTCTACAACTTGGTATCTGTTCATTGATGGAACATTAGAAGATACGTGGACAGGCACAAACCCATCGACAAATCTAGCTTACAACGGCTCGGTTTACTTTGGTAAAAATGGTTGGGATGGCACGAGTGGTGAGTGGCTGGGAGATTTTGGACCGATCCGAATTTCAAACAATGCAAGGTATACAGCAAGTTTTGATTTACCTACAGATGTTTGGACGAATGACATTGATACTCTCTTTTTGTTGCAGAATGGTACAGACGGCACCCAAACATTTACAGATGCTAGTTCTGAAACACACACCATCTCTGTCAGTGGTGGTATGCGCTGGTTTGCACCAAAGGTAGGCGCGGGTGCAATGGTGTTTGATGGGACGGGCGACGAATTTAGCACCGCAAGCAGTACAGATTTTATGTATGGACTAGCGGATTTTACGCATGAGGCTTGGATAAAGCCTACTGCTGCTGGCTCTAGTGGTGGTGATTTAATTATCTATACCGGAACAGACTCGACCGGAAATAACTCTACTTGGCTATCTATTGATGAGAATAGGAAAATACAAATTAATGCCCAGTACTCTGATGGTGGTGGCTGGGCTACAAGTCATACAAGTACCAATGCAGTTGATTTAAATGTTTGGACGCATATTGTTTTATTACGCCAAAGTTTAACATTTAGAATTTATATTAATGGCGTCCAAGATAGCACGGTTGGTGGCAATGTAGATTTAAGTTCAACTTACGGTGGTAGGGTAGGGATCGGTAATCAAATAGGTGGGCCAAGAGAATTTAATGGTTTCATTGATTCTGTGCGTCTAAGTAGATTATGTCGTTATCCTGATGGGACAACCTTTACCCCATCAACAACCGCATTCACAGATGACATAAATACAGCCCTACTCCTAAACGCCGATATAAACCAAGGCACATGGGCAGAAGACACATCCACTGGTCTTGCAATCAGCACAGACTCAAGGATAGAACTAGATGGAACTGGAGATTACTTAACAGTACCGGACTCTAGTGATTGGGATTTTGGAAGTGGTGCTTGGACTGTGGAGTTCTGGGTAAGGCCAGATACTTTGCCAGCATGGACAATACCGTTTGCTCATTCAACCGAGGCAAGCGGAAATGGTTGGTATATTGCTTGGGATGCTGACTCAATACAGTTTTTTACTGCTAGTAACACCAGTCAGTTCGATGTGAGTCATGGATTCTCCATTGGTAAGTGGAGTCATGTGGCTATGTCATCAAATGGTACGACATTAAAAGCATTTGTAGATGGTGCTGAAGTTGCATCAGTTTCTGCTGCAACTGTCCAAGCTGATAGCAACACCTTACGAATTGGTGGCATTGTTGCTGGGTATGCTTTAGATGGATCTATGGATGAGATAAGAATCTCAGATTCTGCAAGATACACCGCAGCATTCACACCACAAACCCGTGGCAACCCATTTGAAGCAGACGCAAACACCAAACTCCTGATCCACTCTGATTACACTGGTGGTCTTGGCGCAGACTCAAGCGGAAACTACAACACCTTTACCGCAACCAATCTGGTAGCAACAGACCAATGCGGGGACACTCCGTCTAATAACTTTGCTACGATGAATCCACTCGATTTGAGTTGGAGTTATCCGACAGGTCAACCTGTTGGGCCACCCACTCTTTCTGAGGGTAACCTAAAGGTATCTCATAAAGATGGTAGTAATGGGTATGAACAGGGAAGAGGAACAATCGCTGTTCAATCGGGCAAATGGTACTTTGAGGCATTACTAACAGCCACTTCAGGAACTTACCAAGCATTTGGCATAGCCACAACATCTACTGATTCCATACGGTATTGGGGTGGCAACTTAGATACACAGTGGACGTATCAGAATGATGGATCAACATTTAATAACAATACACAATCATCAAGTGATGCGGATACTTATACCACCGGTGACATTGTTTCTATTGCATTTGATTGTGATGCTGGAAAAATATGGTTTGCAAAAAATAATACATGGCAAGGTTCTGGCAGCCCTAATCCAGCTACAGGAACGGATGCAAGATATACCAACCTTGCGACAGTAATAGCCTCTGATGGGAATCCTGTAGCACCTTTTGCTCTTATTTATAATACGAGTTCAGATTGGGCGATTAACTTTGGAAGTGACAGTTCGTTTTTTGCGACAAAAACAGCACAAGGCAATCAGGACGGTAACAGTAAAGGCGATTTCTACTATGCCCCACCCACCGATTACCTTGCCCTATGCACAGACAATCTAAGCGCACCAGAGATTGCGTTGCCGACAGATTATTTCGACACCAAACTTTGGACAGGCGATGGTACGTCTGGTGCTATGAGTACCACAGGACTCTCTTTCCAACCAGACTTTTTCTTTCAAGGATTAAGGGGTGGTAGTGGTGGTGGCGCACGTCTTACTTACGATTCTGTTAGAGGTTTTGGGAACGATAAGGAAATAACAACGGAATCAAACAAGATTGAAGGTGGAGAAAATGCAGATGAGTATGGTTATGTTTCCGGTGTTACTTCTGATGGCGTAACTTATGGTCAAGGATCGTTAGGGGTGGGAAGTGGAATCGTTTATTACAACACCAGTGGTGCAACGTATGTTTCATGGAACTGGAAAGAAACTCCTACCGCTGGTTTTGATATTGTCTCCTATACCGGCACGGGGGTAGCCCGTACAGTTAGCCATAATCTGGGCGTTGTCCCGTCCATGATTATAGTGAAAGACCTTTCCACCGCAGAAAACTGGCACGTATACCATAAGGACATGAACGCAACCCCAGAAGATTATTATATGGAGTTGAACACCACTCTTGCAGGGACTGACGATGTGTTCGCTTGGAACGATACCGCTCCTACGTCAAGCGTTTTTACTGTTGGCACGAAAAATGGAACCAACAAAGACACCGACAGTTTTATTGCCTACCTTTTTGCAGATATTGAGGGATATTCAAAGACCGGCGTCTACTCCGGAAATCTGACATCCGGTAGCGACGGAACTTTTATCTATCTTGGCTTTAAGCCAGCACTTTTCATGGTGAAAAATCTAACTTCTGCTTATTACGATACGCAAGCTAGTGATTGGCTGTTGTGGGACAACAAACGTGCACCATCCTTAACTGGCCCACCTAACTATAATGCGAATACTGAAAACGCATGGGTGAACACAAACGGTAATGAAGCTACTTCACAAGGTCATGCGATTGATTTTGTTTCTAATGGGGTAAAGCAGAGGTCATCTGGTGGCTCTCAGAACGAGACTACCCAATCTTACATCTACTACGCCGTAGCTTCCCACCCATTCAAATACTCAAACGCGAGGTAAATTATGTGGCACAGTGACAGTTTAGGTGTCATACGGACACCAAAAGAAATAACGATAAATGGTGTGACCCACCCTCGTCAGATATTCCGTAAGTGGTCGAAAGCTGAGTTGGCAGAGGCGGGAATTTATCCCGCTCGGGTAGAGACTCCGGACCAACGGTACTTCAACACTGGCGCGGAATCGATGAACCTTGTGGATGGTGAGATGGTTATCTCCTATGCCTCCACAGAAAAAGCGGTCGATGATCTGAAGGCAAACGTCATCTCAGCGATCAAAACAACCGTCGCCTCTTTACTCGCACCTTCTGATTGGAGAGTGATAAGAGAGATGGATGGTGGAACTGCTATGACAGACGAGTGGAAGACTTATCGGAATGAAGTTCGCGGACACGGGAATGCGCTTGAGTCCGGAGTCCAGTCCTTCGCCAGTGTCGAGGCTATCCGCAATCATCAGAATCATGCGGTCACAGAAGTAAGATACACAAGCACTTACGACGCAGAAGGAAAGGAGACGATCGGACCAGAGACGCAAGAGGCGAACCGCACTGTAGACAAAACTCATTGGGGTTGGCCCGAGGCACCGGACGCTGTTGCGGATCCGTATCATGTTAAATATTTATGATACGCATCCTTCTCCTTCTAGCCGGTCTGATGACCGGTTTTTTTGTGTCTGCTGGACCCCCCGAAGATGCTAAGAAGTTGATGATCCCATTTCCAGTCATCTGTACTCCCGGCATGACCTCGATGATTTCTAGTCTAACGACCGACTACGCTGTAAATATTGCGATGACGTTCGAGGAGACACCTGTCACGGGAATAATTGTTGTGACTAATATTGAAACCCGCACTGCTGCTGTCCTGCACATCACGAATGATCGCGTGTGCCTAGTGTTCTCGGGCCTCAATCTACAATTGTTTGAAAGGCCAGAAGGAATGGCACCACCACAATCACAAGTACCCAATAGTTTCGATACGGAGAGTTAACTATGTCATGGTCCCAGCAATATCCCGGTCTAGGGATGACACCGATGAACCGCAGTCGTCTAGGACTGGGGGGGATGGGTGATCCAACCCAACAGTATGCGAATGACCCTTACCCGAGTATGCAGTCATCTATGATGCCGACTAATCCTTTTAGTCCGTTCTCGATGTCGTCCATGCTACCGCTTAACAAGTTCAGCGGATCCGGTATGGGCAACCTCTTAGGTGGTTATGGGATGATGAACCCGTGGGTGCAGAACCCCTGGGCCAACTATCAGCCGACCCAGTGGGCTGGTCCTAACGCACACTATCCCAACTGGAACGACCCAGCGGGGCCATTTGCGAATGATGTAGCCATGATGGGTCCATATCCGGTACCGACAGATCCCTCTCTTCCCCCTCCGGTAGAGGTGCTTGATTCCTCAAATCCTCAAAGTCCCAATTGGGAAGGTCCGGATGATGAGAGGGTACAGGCGATGATCGACCGTACAAGACGAAATTCTCTCAATTTCTATCGGAACAACCCCGATCATCCTTTGTCTAAGTTTGATGCTGCTATTAGAAATGCTTTTGGAGTACGGCAATTAGACTCACCCGGACAATTAGCCGGTAAGCCACAGACTGTTCCACAGGGTTATACACCGCAAACTCAGCCAGACTACGGTACTGCCCCCTTTGGGACGATGGATATTCCAAACGCACAGGGTGATCTAAATCTTATGGATGCCAATGCCCAGATGAGGTCTAAAAATGCTGCGCTTGCAGCTTTAGCAAATTCAGCTAGAAAACAAGAAGACGCACGCATAGCAGCAGACAAAACGCGTAACCAACAAAAAGCAGCAGCAGCACAAAAGGCAGCAGCAGCTAGAGAAGCAGAACAAGAACGTCAACGTCAACGTACAGCCAGGACTCGATCGATGGGAACAAGGGCTAGAGGTGGGCGAGATAGTAGTGGTACATCCGGTCCAACTGGAGGTATGGGGGGTCAGGGCTGGACCTGATAGAGGGTAGCTTATTTCTGAAAGGAGTCTCAGGTGGATCTATACAAAAATCAAGTCCGCTCGATCGACCGCATCTTTGAGCGGATGATGTCTCTGACAGGTCATACCTCGCCCCTGGCGATGGTAGACCATATGTTCACCCGGCTGGAAAGCCACACCGAAGGAGAAGAAGTAACCCTGTGGAAGATGGTTCCTACGCGCTACCGCGTGGAGAAGGGCGAAGATGGAAGATTAGTCCTGGAACCGATTGTCGATTCCACCACAAATAATGCAGATACTTTATAACCCCGATCGATTTCAATCAGACCCAAGCAAGAGAAAGATATCTTGTCCAATCAAAATAGGAGCAACCATGCAGACACCGTTTCGCATCCCAGATTTTCAAGAACGATATCGCAAAGCGGACACGAAGCGAGACAAGATGCAGGTGCTACGGGATTGGGCAAGGGTGACCGGCTTTCTGGGAGACGCACCGGACATCTTCGAGGACTTCCAGGCGCAGGAAAGGAAAGCAGCCTAGCTTACTTTGCCAAGATTGTTTGGGTAGACACCTGCGGATCCGCAGGATGGGATACGCCAGAAGAAGTTGAGATACGAGAAGTAGAACAATGGGGTTGGGTTGTGTTTGAAGACGACACCCAACTCAAAGTTGCGGACACGTATGCAGAAGAAGAGTACTACGGTGTAACAGCGATCCCTAGAGGATGTATAACCCTGGTTACCCGCTTAGAGTTTTCCTGATCGGTAATACCTCTGCCTCTGGACCCTCCAACTTCTTCTGCACCTGCTCGAGGATCTGTTCTGCCCCCCACAGTGCGTTCTGCATATGTTCTTCTTCCGTACACTCTACAGCCAATGAGATGATACCCCTCGCTTGCGCGATCTTATCGCCCAAATTGTCCATAGTTGTTCTTCCTTTTTATTAGCGGATAGTTAAAGTCTATCAAGTGGTCTAACCCACTGGATGAGCTACTGGAAACTGATACACCTTCCTTTCTTGTATAATCTTCCCAATCTGTTCTCCCCACCAAATCCAAGCCTCTTTCTTTTCTTTCTCCGGGTTGTAATGGTCGTATGCACGACCTATCCTGTCCGGTGGTAAGTTCCCACCGTCTTTCGTATGATTAACCATGCGGTGCGCTAAGTATTCTCCAAATCTCTCACTCACCCTGGTCACCATTGTTGACCGCATATCGTACAGAACAGGTGAGATGTCCGGACCCTGATCCATCTTCAGTCGCTTAACTACTTTGTGCATATCCTTCCCTAACTGATCTTCCCTCACATGACCGCTTTCTGTATGGGCTGGGAGTAACCATCCCTCACCACCCACAGGTCGGGTCAACCACACTCGATGACGTTTGCGAGTCTTCACCTGTTTGTTTGAAAGCACCCACCACCCCTCATGTATCTGAGAGGAGTGCATCTGGGCCACCTCTATAGGTCGTTGTCCAGTCAACAGCACCTGTCTGATTGCCTCTTCCCGTACTGGGTTCCCGATGATGTGAAGATTGTTCCACAGTAAGCGAATCTCATCGTCTTCGAGCGGACGTTCCCTGATCGGTTTCTCATCCCTTTCCTGTTTGAAAGAAGTGGTTATGTCGAACTCCACGTACCTCTTTATCATTGCAAATGTGAATATGTTTGAGATCACCCGATGAAGGTTTCCCGCAGCAGCCGGTCCCCTCTCTATCCGGACTTTTAGCTTTAAGTCTCTCAATCTGTCTAAGCGGATATCGGCTATAGCGCAACTTGCGATGTCGTCTTTCAGAAGGACTCGTTTAATCTGCCCGTCATATCCGTTCAGAGTTTTATCTTTTATCTTCCCCTCACTTCTCTTATCCTCGATGTATTCCTGGGCAACCTGACCCAGCGTTTGCCGACAAGCTATGGCATCTAACTTTTCTTTCTTTTGAAGTTCATCAATCTGGTTGTCTACTTTGGGGTTCCCCCCTCTGCGTACTTTTGCATAGGCGGTCAGGTATTCTGTCTCTATATCCTTTTGCGTATCCGCAGGAAACACCCCTAATTTCATGTCATAATTCTGAGTATTGCGTGAGTACCGGTAGTAGACTGAGACTTCCCCATTGGTTGCTACCCGGACATAGACCCCTCTTTCATCGAGGTTTAACTTGTATCTTTTGTCGCGTGGCTTGAGTGTACGAATTTGACTGATTTTCATTATGGTCCCTAGATGGTCCCTCTTTTCATTTGATTTGGTAGATATGGATAGAGTTGAATAGATATGAATGTAGATGCAAGAAATGCTTGGGTGTAAGCCAATTTTAGAGAACTCTTATAGAAAAATCAAGCAATGCCGGTGTAGCTCAGTTGGCAGAGCAGGGCATTCGTAATGATAAGGGTTCGATCAAGAAACCCTAGAAACAGGCAATTATCGGGGGTGGTCCCTACTTTGGTCCCTAGCTGGTCCCACTCTTTCTATACTTGAAAAGTACGCTTGGAGTTCCGCTACGTGCCAAGCGGTCAACCCGTTTGTGATCCGCACCCTGCGGGGGAAGTTCTCGTCCGTCTTCTCTAATCGGCGCAGTGTCATCTCACTAACGCCGATGACTTCCTTAACGTGCGGTGGTGTTACAAGAAGAGGTGACCCCACGCTACCCCCGGTTGTCCAGACCTTGGTCAGATTCGTAACTAACATTTACGGATAAATTTGGCAGCGTGGGGATCATAATTTTTCCAGCATTTGTCTCTCTATGTTCGTAATCCAAGGAACCGAGTTGTCATCTTCGTCATCATCATCTGGGGGATCGGGCAGCATCTGCCAATGCGAAACAAAGTCTGTAAGTCCTCTGTTTTCACCAATCAGTTCCCACTTGTGCTTTCCGTGATAAATACCAAGGTCAACTACGCCGATCTTGTGTTCATAGACAAGAAGGACATCTCCGATGTGTGGGTTACTTCGACCGGTACTATTCCACACTAGAATGGAATGTCTCCTTTCTTCTCCTTAACGGGGAAGTCCAAACCACCACTTCTTCCGTCTGCGATACGCTGGACTCTTTCTAAAAGAACCGTGTTGCCTTTCATAGTTCCTGTGTCGAACTCAGCAAATTTAATTATTGCTCGGCACTTATCACCTTTTCGGATAACACTGGGATCAATCTCTGCGCCTTCCGCATTTTTGCAGGTAGGCTGGAATATGGACTTAGCTTTAGTAAGGATAAAGCCGGTGTCGTACTCACCTTCCCCCACCTTAAAAGGACTCCATCCTTCGCCATTCATTTGGTCGAATTTCGATAATTTACTTTGCAGTTCTTCCAGTGTTTGAGAGTCCGGTTTCAATCGCATTTGAATAGAATACTTTCCAGTATCCGTTCCTTTTACCACTTCCTTTTCTGTGAGATGTATAAATCCCATTTCAAACTCACCGGTTAATACTTCGTCGCTCATTCGCATATTTATAGCCTCAGTTAAGTTGATCCTGTGTTAATCCGTAAGTCAGTCCATACCCCAGGTCGATAAGATTCCCGTCATCAAACAACTCGTCCGCTGTGGCGTATCCGGCAAAGGTATAAGACGGCCACTCGCATAGCATGAGTGCATAGACATCTGCCGGGTTTAGGACTTTGTGCCTGACCGCTAATAAGCGACCGGACTGATACTTGGTGGTTTTGACATCGATCTTATGGCCGGTCTTGGTCATAGCATCGTAATTGTCTTTCTCGCTCGATAGGTTTGGGTAGAGGTTCCACAACTTGCAGAACGCGATCTCTGCGCCGGATCCTAGTACGTCTATCTCGATGTCTGACTGCGGACCTTTCTTCATGTTAGGAACACCCTCTGCTCTGCACTGCTCCAGGCGCATGGTTCCTACATCTTTTGCAATCGATTGTTCCACGGGTGTCAAAGTGATCTTCACTTATATCTCTGTTTGCCGATCGCTCGTTTCGTTTCTACCTGATCGTGCTTGAGCCGGTTAACATCCTTTGCTATCCGTCTCAGCGTGGGTGTGAACTTGACGCGCTTACACTGGAACCGACCGTGTGGCTTATCCGTCACCTCTTTGGGCAACCGAAACACGTACAGCCATTTAACCTTTTCCTTTTTGTTGATCTGCTCGACCGCTATGGCATACAGGGCAAGCTGGATGAAGTGGTCGAAATTAACTCGCTTGCTTGTCTTGAAGTCTCCGATGCACAGGTCTTTGCCCATGCGAAAGCGGACATCCAAGGTTCCACAGAAATCATGGGTCGGCTTGCGTGGGTTGGTGTAATAGATAACTTCCTCAGACGCTAGATACTCTGGATTGTTTTCTGTCTCCCAATCGAGGAAAGCATCTATCCCCATCCGCACACCATCGTGTACCGGTTTGTCTGGGTAGTTAACGTCCATTTCTAATCCTGTGTTTAACGTGTTCTTCCAGCCACTTGTGGGTCAGGTTGCCGATACTGATCGCCTCGCCACTCACCCGCATATGTTTAGTCCTGGCCTGTTCTGCAAGGTCTGTGACGTTTAATTCGGTCAACTTGATCTCACCTTTCATCACACCTTTCAGAATCTCCAGCGTCTCTTCCCCAGCACAGGATGCAGACCAATACATGAGTCCGTCTAGGCCATCTCCCATCATCTTGGACATTCCGGTCACACCCATGACCTTTCGGTTGCCGATCTGGTAGCTGTGTCCTTTCTCGTAGAAGTCAATCTCCAGTCCTTGGATAAAATGTCTTGTTGGTATCTCAGATTCCGGCAAGGGTTGCCTCCAGTAATTGGATGTATTCGGATGCCTCTTCTCTTGACAAGTCTGTCGTTGACCTGGGGATCTCCCGCCAGATGCCACCGACCTCGATCGTCTTCATCCCGAGGTGGTTACTCTTAGACCATTCCTTAACCTCACCGATCGTGTGGCCCGATCTCTTCGAGAGTTCCCGATAGATCTTGTGGATCGTATCGTTCTGAGGGTTTGACCGGCGTTTAGGTCGGATGAAGACCTCATGCTGTGCACCACCGGATTCCAGAATCTTGACCGCACCTTCTATGTTCTCGATGATCTCGATAACATCCTGGCGAATTACGTCTGTCCTAAAATTCACGATAATTTGATCGAGCCGTTGCATAAGAGGTCGTGCAGGTAGATAAGGGATGCCTCTGCGTGCCTTGCGCGGACAAAATCTCTGTCCAGAATTCGGGTACGACCGTCACACTCGTCATGGCAGGAACTGCAACAAGCTGCGCCGAAGATGGTTGGCTTTAACCCCATACCCGCACCCAGTCTTAGATGTCGAAAGTGGGCGAACACCACCGTCTCCGGATTGTCATTGCAGATTTCGTGAAACATCAGCCGACAATCTTCACCCTTTGCCGATTTGGTCACCTTTGAGATGACCCTGCGGTTGATCCTGTTCTTCAGACAAACCATGTCTGTGCCAAGCGACCGGATACGGTGCACTCTCTGGGGTTACCCTTGTCACACAAACGTCGCTTGTGTAGCTCTGGGAGCCTTCTAGCGGTCGCTTTACGGTCTAGCCCCAACTCGATAGCTAGTTCGAGAGAAGTGACTGGTGTGGGCGAATCAAGGAGTCCGTCTATGATCTGGACCGGAGTGGATTTGGCTCGGGAAACGAAGTGGTATGCGTTGTCAGAAATAGTAGGTTCCATACCTGGGTATGGTAACCGATCGGGTACAACAACGCAAACTGTTAAGTCGACACTAATTTAATAAGAAATTCTATATTAGTGTTCTCTTTATAAGATTCTACTGCTATTCGAGCCACTTGAGTGGGGCTGAGTTGCACACCTTTGTCATCTGCGGTCTGTTGGATATCAGTCAACACTCGAACCAATTTATCCTCATCGAACGCTGGCGTATCGTGGCCCCAGAGCAGGGCAGCAGGGTGGACGTTTAAGTGTTGAGCAGCCTCTTCCCACCTTTTTAGGTTCATTTCCTGTAACCCGTTGATCCACCGATAGGTCTGCTGTCGGGCAACACCCATCTTCCTGGCGAGTTCAGCGGAGGTGATTCCCGCCTCTTTCATTTGGTTCTTTAGCCTTATCAAGGCTTCTGTGTGTTTCATATCTATTCCTACCTATTCGGGTCTGAATGGTACCTTATCGGGTGCTTTATTGGTAGATATTATTTACAAAGCCACGTAGTGCTTGCAAGGTACACTAGACTACGCTACCATAGATATGCAATCAAAACTCGCCTTGAGTGGGGGCCAATCCACTCTCCTCCTTGATGGTATTCCCCCCTCACTCCAGAGGGGGGTTTTTTAGAAGGGGGTTCTGGGAACTTAACGGTACTCCTTCGGGAGAGAACGATTCGGCCCAGGTAAAAACGCGACGATGAATGGGTTACAGGGATAGTCGCCGGGGGTCCATCGTAAGCCAGACCCGCCTTGGTAAAAGCTGAACAAGTTGCGATCAGGGTTTAACCAACCTTGCCAGTAAGCGACGGTGGCTCCGACAGTCACATCCCCTGGCAGACCTCTACTTGCTACTGGTGGGTAAGGGGATTCTGCCAGTTGCTCTGGTTCACCAACAGTCAACCCCCCACAGGCATACATCTTAAAAGAGGTGCCTATGGCAACCAAGAAAACTACAGATCAAATAATTTCATCCTGGCCTGACTATAAGCAGTCCGCATTTTTAGAGGCATGGAAATTCGGCTGGCGTGCGGGATCCAACAAACGCCAAGCGACAGAGGCATGGGATAGATGGATCACCCAAGAGAACGTAGACGAGGCAACAGAAGGCGCAAGACAATACTGTTCACGAATGCGGGGCAACCCTTACATAAAAGGTATGGCCCCGTGGGTCAACGGAGAATCATGGAATGATGAACTACCACCCGACAAGACGAATCCACAAGCGGAAGAAGGTCCGAAAACTCATTGCCCTTGTGGGCAAGTGGCGACTCACTTTCACCCCGAAATCGGATGCAACAGATGCCACTCCGACAAATACAGTACGCAGTTCTTCCAGGGCCAGCACATCCCGTATCGCGTACTCCACGCATCGACCTTGAATGATGCCGGACTTGCACCAAAAGAGGGAGAAACAACAGTCGATTGGCAGTACCGACTCAAAGAACACACGAACCGTCGTCTCGGAAGTCTACTTCAGCGACACACCGCAGGGAAAAAGACTGCGGATGGAATGGCTAAGAAATCGAGGGCTGCTTGAGTTTGTCTCCATCACGGCCCACCGCTTCTTCGACGGCGTACTTCCCACCGTCCCCGGATGCTTTCAAAGAGTGCACGATGTGTTTGAAGACAAAACCGCACAGCGAGTTCGGGAGGGCAGCGAGTAACCAGGATGGTCTGGTCAAACGCTGTAAGAAGTGTTCCATCAAACGAAGTGTCGGCGCAGCAGATGAGCGACCGTGTGATGACTGCCAATACGAACAGCGGTGTGCTGATCTTAGCCACACCTGCCTTGTATTCCGGCACTGGGTCGAGTCTGGGGTGGCTGTCGATCGTGAGCGGATCCCGGATGAGCGGTTATGAGTCCGACCGCTAGATCACTCAAGAAGCTGCGGGACGAGGGTTGTCTGGTTGACATAGTAGAACGCAGGGCCGGTGGCAGACTGCACGATTTATTTGGGTTTTTGGATCTGCTTTGCATAACAGCAGACGGGGATGTGTTAGGGATTCAGACCACATCTGGATCCAATGTATCCGCAAGAATAAAAAAGATTACCAATCACCAAAACGTAGGACGAGTTCGAGATGCAAACATAGGTATTCATGTTCATGGCTGGAGAAAAGCCAAGGGGAAGTGGATATGTCGGACGGTCGATCTTTCGTAACAAAATCTGGTGCGGTGGTAGAGGTTCCGGCCTCGGACATTCATTGGGTGTCCAAGTCTGGAAGGGACAAAGGGGCAAGCGTGACCCTGTGGGTACCTTCTAATGTGGCAACCCGACTAATGGAGGAACTCTTTGAGCGAGATTCTGAAGATGTTAGCGATCAGTAGCCCCAGTATGGAACGGGGATCCGGATTCCCTGAGATAGTCCCGACAGATGTCGCTGCTGCCCTTGCCAAGCTGGGCAGACCGGTGTCTCTCTACGCCAGGGTGGTCTACCTGGGTGAAGAAGGTAAGCGTGACGAGTTGGTGTTGCACCTGATCCCCGAGTGTATAAAGCTGGGATACGATCGTGACCGGATCATGCTAGATGGGTTGATCCTGCTCGGACTCGAAGAAAGCAAGAAACAAAACCGGTGCAAGGTCTGCAAGGGTGTCGGCACCATTGGCATACACAAGTGTGAAAACTGTTTCGGGTCCGGACTCAAACGACCGAGTGATCGATCGCGGGGTAAGTTCCTGTTTATGGATCATCGAAAGTTTAAGAGACGGTGGAAGCGGTTGTACGAACAGACCGTGTTGCCTACGCTGACTGAGCTAGACATTCGCCTGTCGAGGTTGAATCACAAGCTGGGATAGGTGCTTAATGGACCAAAGTTTGCTACACTATTTGTATAGGTAGTAACCATGACCGGACCGCTCAAAAGCGGTCTTTTTTATTGGAGTGACACAACGATTTTTAGATGCAATCACGGGTGAAGTCATTACATCAGACGCAGATCCGGATTTTATGGTTGCATCAGGATTTGAAGTCGTGACCGGTGGTAGTGTCTCCAATTCAGAATGGTTTGCTGCTCAAGATCCAGCGGACCTCGAACGCAAGCGACTCGACCGGCTGCATGGTAAAAAGGTATGGGACTTCTATGGGGATAAGACCTCGTGACGGTGCTAGACCTTAAACACCTAAAAAGCGGATACGAATATATCCCTCACCTACTCTACATATGGAAGATAGGATGCATTCTGGCTGTCGTGACGGTGGTAGCCTTCATACATGGGGTGCTACCGTGGGTGTGTACTGATATCGTATCCAGGACAATCAACAAGCTACACGAGACACTCAAAGAAAACCCCCACAAAAGTGGGGGCTAAAGCGGTCATAGTTCAGTACCTTAATGTTTTGCTTTACTTCGACTCCCGAATACATCTGATATCGGTCTGATTGTGACATCTTCAATCAATCCGACTTCTTCGAGAAATCGCTCGGCTTCCATGATAGTTTCAAACTGTACCGGCTCATCATCACACATTAACTGAGCGAATTCTCCGCATTCGGTATTGCATAGTGTGAATATGCCGTACATGGTCGTGACGGTGGTAGTATCGTGACCGGACGGTGGTAGCGTTTCGGTTTTCATAAATAAATCTCCGTTTTTAGGGTAAAAAAAAGACCCGGCACCTGAGCACCGGGTCGATTGCGGGTAACTATTGTTTGATGCGTCGGATATCTTTAACAGAGTACCGACGGTTTTCCGGCTTGATCCGGTTTTCAATAGTGGTAACTTTCCCGTGTTTCGTCATACGTACGACTACGTACTGATTCGGGCAACGTTGGGTAACACTTAATAGCTTATTCATCTTTAATAGCCCCATGTATTAATAGATAGATAGTCGCGACACCAACTGTCACCGGTGTCACGACTACAGGATCAGCACCCCATAAAACGAGTGCCGGACTTGTTGCAACAATTAATAGCCAATTTCTGATCATGGTTATTTATTCCAGTCAGATTGGTCTAACGCGTGAACATCACAAAAAAAGCGGATAAGGTTTGACCGCATACCGGATTCGGCGCGCGGGTCATTACGTTGGTAATAACTATTGCCAATTAGATAGTTGTGTAATACCGATACATCCGACGGGCTATAACTATTCACCAATTCAGTTGCACGGTTAAATCGATCATCACCCGTGTATTTCATCCAGGCACGTTGATTGCTCATACTTCACCCCGTGCTACTTGTGTAGCTTTACGTTTACTTGAACCATGCGCGGGAAACCCGACAACAACGCGGGGTCGGATACCGTTTTGTGCGGACACTTTAGAAACTGCACAAAGTTTGCAAGTCGAACAGGTCACGTTGTCTTTATAAGTAGCGGGACAGACAACGGCCGGATAACCGCCCGGAATAGCAAACCGCTTTTCCTGGTGATCAGTTGGCAGCACGGTTACAACTGGCGCGATATCTAATTCCAACAACCGTTGTGCATGGTGAGGGTTATTACCGGACAGATTGACACTCAATCCGGCTTTTGCCATTGCGCGGACAACTGACCGGTTATGTCGGGCTATAGCTTTACCTTCAAACTCACCGGTCATATCGTAATGACAATAGGCAATAGCAGACTTACCCTTAGACGCCTTCGCCAGCGCGATACACTTGGCCCGGTCTAACCGCTTACCGTCTCCGGGAAAGTCTCCGACTTGCGCGTGCCTAAACAGAGTGCTATCTGGTAAAGCGGACACGCTAGAAACATAATCAGTCCAACTAGTCCCACGTTCACCAGAACTTACCTTGTTCCAGTGCAAGCGGATCGGACCACCGTCACCATAACAACCCTTCCGTTTAAGCGGACAACAATCCGGACAGCTATCTTCTGATACTGTACTAACCGGTATAGGGCCGGTCTTAGCGTTACTACTCTTTATAGTTAAATGTGCTGTAGTCATACAATCTCCCATTGCAGTTAATACGCAAAAGGGCCGGACAAATGCCGACCCTTTAACCTATTAACCGCTAACGGAATGACCACAACCAACACCAGACTCTCGTTCCCAACCGCCACTTTTACACCAGATGCATACGTTCTCGCCGAATTCATCTATCTTTAGGTTGTCGAGGGTGTGGTCTTTATGACACCAATCACACTCCCTTTGGTTGGGATTAAACTGATCTAGTATTGATTGGAATTGGTCTATATAAGATTGTCTACGTCCAGCAGGGAAGGGTAGTTTTTCTATATCTTTAAGTCCGTTACATCCTTCACCTGTATAGGTTATAGAACCGATTAAGTCCTGCAATTCTTCAATTACTTGTTCGAGTGTTAACATCTGTATAACTCCTGTAGTCTTAATGGGGGACTAATGTTACCGCGATAAGGTACAACAGTACCAATAAGTATTAGTGATACCGGGTAGGACTACGTATAAGCCTAGAAAGGTACAGAGTGCTACAGGGTGCCGGGGTTTATGTGACGACTAGCAAACTTCAATCGTTTGCGTACATCCGTACAGGCCGGTTTAGCCGGTTTGTCAGTTCGGCTAGTTCTGAGTGTTCGACAGTTCTCAACCGACAAACCTGGGCCAACCTGGGTACCAACCCGAAGGGGTCGCACGTTTACCCGAGGAAACTAGGGCAGACCGTAGCATTGCCAATGCTGTGCGACCGGTCGATACTATAAAAAAAGGGACGGCCACCCCCCCCTGGTCGTTGCGTATACGTTTATATGACCCGTCAATCATTCAACCAACTCACACCGTTTTTTTTTAGAACACAGCCTCTTATGAACTCATCCAGAGACAAGTTCGGACTCACGCAGAAGCAGAGACGTTTTTGCGAGGAGTTCGCCAAAACCGGTAGTCCCTCTAAGAGTTACCGGATAGCTTTCCCAGACGGAAGTCCGGCGAATGCTGCGAGTGGTGCGGGTAACTTGTTGAAAAAGCAGGCTGTCCAGGACTACATCCAGACACTGCATAAGTCTACAGAACAGGCACTCTCCGAGATCGTGTTCGATAAGAAGAAGGTGATGACGGATCTGGAAGGGTTGAAGAAGGGTGCTGCCCAGGAGAAGCAGTTCGGTCCTGCGGTACGTGCAGCGGAATTGCAGGGCAAGGAATTGGGAATGTTCCGGGAGAAGACGGATATCTCGATCCATGCCGTATCGGATACGGAACTTATTCAAGCCTTGGCCCAGGAAGATCTGAATCTGGCTGCGGAGTTGTCTCGGGTGCTGAACGTACCTACTACAGAGTACAAGGAGATAGACGTTGAGAGTGCGTAAGGCGAGAAAGAAACCGGGGGGTTCCAACGTGGGTAACTACCCGAGGGTTAAGACCTTTGCCGGACCTTCTGGCGGTGCACCTGCTGGATCTTTTCCGATCAACAATATGTCTCGCGCCAAGTCCGCTTTGCAGCTTGCTCACAACGCACCCAATCCTGCGGGTATTAAACGGGCCGTATATAAGAAGTACCCGTCCTTGCGTCCTAATACGAGAAAGAAGTAGTGCCACATATAAAGATCCCCATCACCGGAGGCGATATGCCTCAACCTCATTCCACTACGACCAGGACTTATTTCAAGGGGACGGATGAGCCGTTAACCCAAGCGGAGATGGAAGCTGTCGATCAGAAGATGTCGGGGAAGATCGACAAGACCTTTTCGATGGATAACCCGCCTACGTGGATGCTGCGTGCGCTGGATCCAGCTACCCCTACGACTGAGGCAAACGAATCTGTCCGCACGATGTCCGCACCTCTTAATCAGAGAGGCTTGGGTGGACAGTGGATAGTCTTTCCTTCTATCCGGTTAGTTAAAGGCCAACTCATGCGTGCGGATAACGAGGACGAGGCGCGTGAATGGGCGATGGATAAGAAGGACTTTATGGTTTTCGATACGAAGGGAGAGGCAGAACTTTTCTCCCACAGATTCTCGGACATGATCGGTCAATCTAGAAACGACCATGCTAAGAAGATCAGGTTGATGTCAGATCCCGAGTTCCGCAACTACAAGGAGAATGGTGGTGGCTGAAGATTTTAATGCGGATGTAATCGAACAACAGAGAAAAAGAATTAGTCGGTCGCAGAATTCTTTAGGGACTTCGGAAAAAGTTCTACGCAACTCAAAAGAGAATCGTCCGGAAGGATCTCCCTTACAGGAAAAAACTCAGAAGCGGATAAAGCAATTACGGAAAACCATTTCAGAACAAAAAAAGACTCTAAAAGCTATCCGTGCAGAGAGTAGACCAGTGCGGTTGGATAAGAGTGGTTATTCAGTTATTAAACCGTCAACCGTTTACCACGGGTTCCACGACGATAATGCATTGTTAAACGAGATGCGTGGTAAAAGTAAAACTCTGAATCAGATGTCAGACGCAGAGTTCGATAAATTCAAAAAGGATTTGGACAAACCGAGAAAACGTGGAGGTTCCGGTGGGGCTGTCACTAAGTCGCCAACAGCTAGGATAGGTGGTGGCCCACGTAGGCATAAAACAATACAAGAAACATTAGCGGACATTATCAACTAATGCCTAGCCCGATCACAGGGACGGATGTCCTGGAATCCCCATTAGGAAATATGGGTGCCTTTTCTGATTACACCGACTTCACATCCGGCGAGGGAATATTTTCAGCCTGGACTGATACGGTTTCTGGAAACACCATCCCGCAGGTTGGAGACAGGTCTAGTGGGTATTACGCAGGTGTCCGCGATTTCTACCGCTCCTACGGGTTTATAGACTAATGCAAATCGACTCTCGCGTAATCACCGTCGTCCTCTTCCTTACGGTTCAATCGGTCGCTGCCATCTGGTGGGCAAGCGGTCTTAGTTCAGAAGTGCAGAGAGTAGCCAGCTTGGTAGACAGTAAGATTCCTGCGCTTGAAAAAGAGGCGCGTGTCTGCGGAACCGAGATTCATAATTTGAAAACCCTGATCTCTGATATGGGCGATGTTAAGTCCACGATCAAAGGGATGGATGTTGTTCTCTACCGGCTAGAGGATATCGAGAAAAGTATCACCAGTCTTGAAACCATTATGGATCGGTACTTCGCAGGACAGCGCGATTCGATGATGCAGCAGCAGAAGGGTGGGTAAGTGCACTGGACTGAATACGTCTTCCCAGCTTGCATGATCTCTTTAATCCTGGGTATACCAATCGGGTTGGTTGTTTGGGTCAACTACATATTATAGACACGGAGTCTTTATGCAAAAATGGAAAGAGTTATCCGCTGGAAAGAAAAGATTCGCAGTGGCACTGGCTGTGATTCTCGCTGTCGCCGTAGTTGGGTGGATTACGGGTTGGTATTCCTCGCCTACTGTCTCTTAGTTGGATGTACGACACTCAAAAAGTCAGCGATCATAGCCGGATCGGTCGGCCTTGCATCTGTGGTGAGTGCCTCTCTGGGGGGTGCGACTGCACAGATTTTGGGTGCCACGACAACTGCTTTTGTCAGCAGTGCGGTAGTTCAAGCCACATCGATCGGAAGCGGGACTATGAGTGAGTGCGTAACAGGATTTTGGCCGTTGTTGGGACAGGTGGTATCCACCGGAGGTTGGGTTCTTGGTGCGGTGTTGATTGCAGGTATGGTCATGCCACTCATTATGGGTTACTTGATTCCTAACGGCATGGAGAAAAAGAAAAAACGCTAATGGAGCTAAATCGTGAAGAAGCGTTAAAAGAAGTTTACCGGAGAATATCCGGCAGAAAGTTTTTCAGATGGGAACCTTACCGCTGGCAACAGCAGTTCCTGGATGCCACGCTGGATAATGAAGAGTTAATGCTGCGTGCAGCCAACCGTGTTGGCAAAACTGCAACGGCAGCTTACCTGGCAACCTGCTGGGCAACCGGCAAGTATCCGGAAGGGTGGCAGGGCAAACGCTATCGCAAGTCCACGCTGGGTTGGGTCGTTTCAATAACCAACGAAACCAGTCGGGATATATGCCAGAAAGAGTTGTTGGGAGATCCGGTCGGTACGGGACTCATACCGGCAGACGATATCCGCAAGGTGAGCTATCGTCAGGCTGGAGTCTCGAATGTTGTAGACATGGTTCGTGTTAAACACAAGACGGGTGAATCCCAGATCATGTTCAAGACGGCAGAGCAGACCTGGAGAAAGTTCCAGGGTACGGCCCCGGACTGGATTTGGATAGATGAAGAACCGGATGACTTCCGAATCTATACAGAATGCCTGACCCGTATCATCACCTCTAAAGGTCGATTATTTGTAACCTTTACGCCTCTCCTGGGTGAGACGGATCTGGTCCGTCATTTCGAGGACGGCAAGAAAGGCACCTACGTGCAAACGGCTACGTGGGACGATGCCAAGCACTTGTCCGAAGAAGACAAGTCCCGGTTTATCTCCAGCTATCCCGAATACGAGAGGGATGCGAGAACCCGTGGTGTGCCGATGATGGGAGAGGGCAGAGTATTCCCGGTGGATGAGGGATCTATCTCGGTACCCGCTTTTGAGATTCCATCTCACTGGACCCGAATCTGCGGAATCGATTTCGGGATAAGTCACCCCGGTGCTGCTGCCTGGATTGCTTGGGACCGTGATAGCGACACGCTGTACGTGTACGACGCTTACAAGCGTGCAAACGAAACCCCGATCTACCATGCGGATGCAATTAAGAAACGAGGAGAGTGGGTGCCGGTTGCTTTCCCGCACGATGGTCTTAACCGGGAGAAGTCCGGAGGCAAGACACTTCGGGATCACTATGCAGATGCCGGAGTCAATATGCTGGGGATATCAGCACGCTACGACAAGGACAAAGGTGGCGCACAGCCGATCGAACCGATCGTGATGGAAATGCTTGAGCGGATGAAGACCGGACGCTTTTACGTGTTCTCCCATCTGTCCGAATGGTTTGCCGAGTTCAGGAATCTACATCGTAAAGAGGGGCGACTGGTCGCTGTGCGAGACGATATGGTCAAGGCGACGATGTACGGCATCATGATGAAACGCTACGGCACGACTGACGTTCCGATGCGTGTAGAACGATACACCCGACCCGTTATGAGTATGCGTGCATAAAAAACCCCGCCGAAGCGGGGTTGTGGTAAGCTGATCCAGCAATCTGACGGTTGCCTCTCATTTTGAGAGTGGGGCGGGGTCTATGACTTTCGCCCCTTTTTTGTGGGCCATTCCAGCTTGGATACGAAGACCAGACCATCGACTTCAGGTTGGTAGTCCATAATGTCGTACCCTTGCTTTAAGGGACCAGGAACCCAGAACAGATTTGCATAATCGGCAGAGATAGTTCCGGTATCGTTTCGTTTTCTGATGTTGATTACTTCCCAAAGGTCAGTACCAGCATTCCATCCTAACCATGATGAGATGAACCAGTGGAACTCAGGAAGCTTCTCAGGCTTATCAAGTTCCCAACCAGCTTTGATGCCTGGATACAAAGTGAAATACCTTTTGAGGTTTTCTTTAGTTACGTTTGGCATAACGATTCCTTGCTACTTGCGTAGCGGTTGTTGTTTCTAAATTGTTAAATAGCGTGTCGAAATACTTATCCGACATTCATATTTTACCAAACGTGTTTTTCCCAAAATTCAAAAACTCAATTTGCTCTCTATAAAAATAGAGTGAATCTTCCATCGATTGCAAAATCTTGAAAACAGCAAAAATCGGATGAAAATAAAATTTAAGTGTTTGAAAATTAAAAGGCGATTGGTAAGACCAAGGCACATTTAAGGCGAAAATGACCCCAACACAATTCGGTGAAATCCTGTCTCAATCAGGCTACGACAACCTCCAAAAACTAGCACTGAGAAATGGAGACGGCTACTACGCAGAACAGTTTTCCCATGCGGACCAGGATAGGGAAGAAGCGCATTGGAAAGTTGTTTACGCAATAGGTAAAGAAGAAAAGATGCACATGGCGCAGTACCGGTTTGATTCAGTAGGTTTATCCAGCTACGAAAGACTACGACTATCGCGTGAAGACGCGCAGAAACTATTAGACGACAACCAGCAGGTATTTAATGGCTCGACGGTTTGATAAAAGAGATTTCGGCAGACTGGCTGAATCTATAAAAGCGGATTTCGATAAGAGAAAGGACCGCAGGAAAGACCTGGAGAAACAGTGGAAGGAAGTCGATCGTCAGGTCGGCATGAAACCCTCTCCACGGGAAAAGCGACCGGGTACTGATTGGATGCCGGAGATGGAACTGCCATTACAGGCACAGGCATTGGAAGTATTGACTGCTGACGCAAGACGACTTCTATTCCCACGGGAGAAGGAGTGGTTTCGTTGTCATGCCAAGTCTACGGACGAATACCTGCGTGCTGTTGAATCCACACTGCTTATCTCCGGGGACGAGTCTGCGACTCCTGTCTCCCCAGACCAAGCTGATCTGAACGCACTCACCCAGGCAATCCTCGCCCACTTCCACGGTCAGTACGATTTCCGTGCTGCTGTGGACTGTCTCAACGTACAAGCGTTCAAATACGGAACCTACATTGGTCATGTCCGCTGGGTTAAACGAGAAGTATTCTCGAATGACTATCGCGGAACCTTCCGGTCACGGGAGGAGATCCCGGTGCTTGTTCCCGGAGATATTAAAAACACTTATCTCGATACCTCTGCCCAGATGGTAGCGAGAGAGGGGATGATGATTGCCCCTTCGGTTATCCGCACTTACCGGCAGAAACTGACTGATCTCAAGATGGCAGCGAAAAGCCGAGACACGCAGACGATGAGTGGTGGCTGGATGCCAGCCAATATTGCCAAACTCCATACCGAAGACGGACACGTTCACCTGATGGAGTACGAAGGTGACTGCGTTATCCCCCGCAGCGGGAAGGATGCCTTCCTGCCTAACTGCATCGTTACCCTGGCGATGGGATCCAACTTGCAGGTCGTGAGATACCGCGAGAACCCCTATCCCTTCCGACTTTTTATAACAGGTAATTATCACCTGGAGAATATGGGTCCATACGGGGTTTCTCCACTTATGAAAGGTGTACCCATCCAGATGGCAGCGTCTGAGGCTTTCAGTCGCACGATGCAAGCGCAGATACTGGAAACGGAACCACCGGTCTGGTGCGACCCGAATGACCAGTATTGGAAGGCGCAGGGTGGCCCGAGGATAGAACCCCGTGCATTGTGGATGTCCCTGACCAAACCGGAACCCGTATCGATCGGCAATGCCGGTGCATTGTTTAACATCTATCTTGGATTACTCAAACAGTACGAAGAACTGACGGGTGTTTCATCTCCCCGTTTAGGCGCACAGACCAAATCCCACCAGACCGCATTTGCGATCGATCAGGAACTTGTGCGCGGACAAGCCAGGACGGTGGACTACATCTCCTGTTTTACTGAATCCCTCGTTACCTTTCTCCAGATGGAACTGGCAATGTTACGCAAGGGAATGGGTGAGACTTCTGTCTTTATCCCGCAGTACGCCGGATATGTAGACGTTAACCGTACCCATGTACCGGAACAGGCTTTTATAGAGGTCTTCGGTTCCTCCTCACCCATCGAGCGGAGAGAGCAGGAGCAGAAGGAATTCCAGGCACTCCAGATGCTGCTTGAACTGGATCCGCAGATTAGAGAGATGGGCGGTCGCCCACTTGATTTGGATGCGATCCGTAGAGATATTCTGAGGCGTGCAAACCCAGCTTTGGATTTAGAGGCGTATCTAGCAGAGGAGCAACCACAAGTTGAACAACCCCCAATCCCCGGACTACCACCAGGAGTTGCCCCCGCACCTCAAGGAATTCCTGGCGCACCTCAGATCGACCCCGGACTTTTCCTCTCTGCTTGACCACATAGCAGTTACGGATGTTCCCAGGTGGACACCAGATTCTTCTGAAAAGAAGTGGATATTCGATTCCGGCAGACGATCCGGAGAGCAATTCATCATCGACCTACTAAGGGGTAATCATGGCTGAAGAAAAGGCACCAGAAGCAGTAGAACCACAACAGGAAGAATCGCTGGACGACATCTTGTCTGACTTCGATCAGCAGATGCAACCACAGCAAGCACCACAGCACGAACCAGTGGAACATGACCGGCTGGCGAATATCGAACACTATGTTCACCAGCAGCAGCAGGGTCAGATTCGTACTGAAATAGATTCTGAGATGGGCAAACTGCGTGGGTTGAACGAGACTCTTTCAAACCTGTCTAACCAGGATCTGGAAGGTCTGGTAACTGCTCGGGTCCAGCAGGATCCAAGAATTGGAAACGCATTTGCACAGCGTCACTCCAACCCCGGCGCATGGGACAAGGTTATGCGTGGAATGTCGCAGGACATTGCCAAAATATTTGAACGTCCTGATCCCGGTGTGACTGCGGATCAGACTGCGATGCGTGCTGCGGTCGAATCCCAGCCCGACATCTCAGAACCAGATGCACCCAGTACAAAAGACTTAAATAACATGAACGATGCTGAGTTCGCTCACTACAAAGATTCGCTCATGTAAAAGAATCCGACCTTCTCGATACCACGGGTGGCATGAGAGAGGGGAAGAAAACTGAGAACGTACACCGATACCGAAACCGGCATGAGGTGCAACAGGACCAGTTCAACCTCAACACTTCGCAATATATATAAGGAGTAGTAAATGGCTAGTCCCATTACCACTACCACTCAAATTGCGGGTCCGGTTAACGTAGTTTTTCAACAGACTCTGTTGAGAAACGCGAAAGCACGCTGCCCGTATTTTGTAGGTAGTGTCCCGGCTGAAATCCGGGAACACACGGGATCCTTCACCGCTAAATGGCGTAGGATCGAAAACCTCACCCCGGTGTCTGCTGCACTCTCACAACTGACCGGTAACGTCGCGTTCCCAACGCGAGATGCCGTGCAGCCGAGTGTGTCTGACATCACACAAGCCGTCTCCAAGTACGGTAACTACATTCTGCTTAACGAAGAAGTCGATTTGGTTAATATGGCCCCAGTGCGCGGTAACGTGCATTAGTGAACTCTGTGAATTGCGGGAACCCCCTAACGTAAAGGCGAGGGCAATCCGCAGCGAAGCCTCTAACGAGGAACGTTCAACGACTATCCCGAAAGGGAGTAGGACCAAGTGGTCCGAAGCGCAGAGAATCCCGAAAGGGATTAAGAGATAGTCTCATCTGCATCGACGAGATGCAGCAGCGAAAGCGGGACAAGACTAACGATCTTGTCTGAAGATAATGCAACTTCACCGGACAAGCAGATAAGTTAGTAGAAGTACTTGGTATCAACGCAGGTCAATCCATCAACCGCGTACAGCGCGATGAAATGGAAGACAACGCAACTCAGATCTACGCCAACGGCGTGGCAAACCGTGTTTCGGTCGCAACAGCTATCAAGCTGAACGACATCAAGAACGCAGTCAACCAGATCAAACGCAACGATGGTACAGCGTTTATGGCACAGACTGAAGGTTCTCGAAGCATTGGTACCGCACCGATCCGTGAGTCTTTCTGGGGGATATGCCATCCTGATGTCGAGGAAGATATCCGCACTCTGACCGGCTTTAACGCTGTTGAAACCTATGCCAGTCAGACTTCGACTGCGCCGGGTGAATTCGGTGCTGTAGCTGGTGTGCGTTGGTTATCCACTTCGGAAGGATCGATCGATGACAACAGTGGTGTTGCAGTTGGTGCAACCGGTTGTCGTTCGACGGGTGCTGTAACTATCGATACCTACGACAGCGTGGTGTTCGGTAAAGACTCGGTTGGTTCGTTGGGATTTGGTGCTGAACACATCAAAGAAATCTACACTGCGGGAGACAAACTCCCAGCCGTTCTTGCTATCAGCAAGTCTCGCGGTTCCAGTGGTGTAGCTGACCCATTGAACGAACTTTCAACGATGGGTTGGAAGTCCTGGATGGCTGCCAAGATTTTGAATGGCAACTGGATCAGGAACATCGTGAGTGGTGCTACCGACCTTGCATAAGGTCTAACGGAATAGGGGGACTTCGGTCCCCCTTTTCTTATCGGTTTACATAAGGAGTAATCATGTCGTCATTCATTTTTTCAACCCCAGAATCAGAAACTATTGGCAGTAACAATCCCTTGCAGATGATGCGTAGAACAGAATTGTTCAACGTCGCTATAAAAAAGGGGTTGATCGATCGGGATGCAGCAACCCCGACGAAAGATGAATTAATTTTGCTGATCGAAACAGCACCGGAGCAAACCATTATCTCGCTCGAAAGGGCAAAGACTCTCCGGCATTTCGGTCTGCTTGGACTTTGCAAAAAGGTAGGTATCGAGTGCGATCGGAAATCTACTCGGGAATATCTTTTGGAAGAATATGAGAAACTTCTCAGGGAACTTTAATTGGCATATACCCTCTTAAATGCGATCAACCTTTCCTTAAAGCGGGTAAGGATCATACAGGGCGATTCTGGCGACCTAACATCGTTAACCGACAGCGGTCATCAGGCAGACATCGACATTATGGTGCAAGCCTGGAATGAGGTAATCACCGATCTGTACGATGCGGGTCACGACCTTCCTAAAGAAGAAAAAGAGGGAACGATTACTCTGGTTGCAGCGCAGCGTGAGTACGATGTGCCAACCGATATGGATGTTTTATCGTCCAATGTTCTGCTTGACCAGACCAACGGGCAATATCTTTTTGAATACCCTGGTGGTTTTGCGGGTATGTTCCAAGACCAATCTCAACCGGCGAGCTACACCGGTTTGCCAATTTACTACTGTATCAACCCGACCAATGGGAAGTTCCGTGTGGATCGAGGCCCGGATACGGGAGATGCGGGAAAGATCTACACCTTTATTTATCGCAAGCGACTCTATATGGATAGCGCAACCGATACCTTCCCGTTTGTAGATACGATCGTCAACGATCTTATCCAGGCAGTTAAAGAGGTCTGGAACCGGGAATCCAAGGAGAAGTTTGACGGTGCAGCGTACCAGAAGAGTATTGCGCGAGGTGCGGACCACATCAGGCAGTTAGATTATCCTGGGAAATATTAATGCTGGAGAATCAACCGGCTAAACCGTTTCAGACGATTCTACGGTTTGGAGGTGGCATTGTAAGTGTCGCGTCCGAAGATGAGATAAAAGAAATCGAGTGTAGTGCTGGACAGAATTTCAGCATGAGTCTTGATAACTCACATTACAAACCGCGCAAGCCTTTTCAGTTGATGGGGACCGCAACCAACGGTGCCGATATAAAAGGGTTTGCTCAGTTGGTAAAGAAAGATGGCACGATCTCTACACTCGTCCAGGCTGGTGATGTGGTGTATGAGTGGGATGGGACAACTACATTTACATCCAGAGGAACTGTAAATGCGGGTTCCCAGTTGCGCGGACCACTCTCCGCAAACTGGACACTCGACGACAAGGTTCTCATTACGGACCTGGCTAAACTGGAAGTGGTTAAAGAATGGAACGGTACTGCGCTTTCGGATGTCACCACTAACCTGGGAGCGGATTTCTACGCCAAATACTGTTTTGTTGAGAATGAACGTGCGTGGTTTGGAAACGTAAAAGCGGGTACTGACACACCGCATCTGATAGCGGTATCTAAACTGGAAGATTACGACAATCTTTCGGTAGCTGATCGACCGTCTTCCTTGCTGAGTGATGCCGATCCTTTTTATCTACTCTCGCCTGATCTAAGACCGGTTAACGGAATGCTTGAGGCATTCGGTGCGGTCATGTTCTCGTCCATCCGTGGATCTGTCTTTAAGTTCACAGGGACCAGTGCAAAGGATTACGCGATTACAGCGTTCTATAACGGATCCGCAGCCACTGGTGATGAAGGGGTTGTCCACGTTGGGAACGATGTTTATTTCGGCAGGGCTGGCGCGATTGAAACACTGTCCGGAATTCAAACGATCGGTGAGGCAACGGTAGATGATCTAAGTCGCTTTATCGCTAACGATGTCGAAACCGTAACCGAATGGAGACTGGTGTGGGATCGGGATACTGCGAAACTCTACTGCTTTCCCAAAGATAACGACGAGATCTGGGTCTTCCAGAAACCGATCTACGACGATGTAGCCAAGAACGCTGCATTAAATAATCTAGGAAAGTTTGTTTCCCCCTGGTCGCGTTATGTCACAACGCACTCTGCGGGATTTCAGCCCACTACTGTTTGGAATATGCTGGATCCTGCTACCAGCAAGATGGCAGTCTACTTTGGAGATACTTCCGGCAATATCTACAAGATGGAAGGGGGCAGTTACAACGGAGACGGTGGTACGACGGACATATTATCTACGAGAACGTCTAAGGCTTTTCAATCCCCACCCGGTCAATTGTTCGACGTAAACGGGTGGATTCTCTATCGCAAACCTTCGGAAGAGGTGAAGGTCACCCTGGTGTTTGAATATGGTGGTGTATCGGTGTTTGACCAATCCATAGAGTTGACCCTACCTGCTCCATCAACGACGACATTTTCAGCGTATGGCAGCGGAACAAGTTATTACGGAAGTGGAACAAGCTACTACGGCACCTCCTTTATCGGTCGCCTCAGTAGACAAGAGTGGAGTGCAGCAGGACGCGCCAGTCAAATCCAAGTCAAAGCGCAAATCGAGGGCAAAACAGACTTCTCGATCGCAGAAATCGGGATCAACTGGTCGGGTTAAAGCACACCCAAAACTGGAAAGACTTCTTAAACGGGGTGGTTATTACCGTTTGATAGAAGAGAGAGATGCACGGTGGGTCTACGCAGCCTATAAGAAAGGTGCGTTTGAATCTATCCGGCGTGATTTAGAACCACAGGAGTTCCTCGCAGAGTTGTTGGGTCGCAGTGCTAATGCAACTATATATGTAGCAATATCTAATGAAAGGCCGATAGGTCTTGGTTTTATGGTCCCGATCAACTCTAAGTTGACGGATCTGCACGGTGTATGGTTTCCGTGGTCAACACCTAGAGAGGTGATGTCGGCAACCGCACGGTTTATGAACGACCAAAAACATGAAACTTCCCTTCTGATTACTTCAGAAGACCATACGAGAGCTAATTTTATTCATATGTGCAAATACGGACTACTAAGACTCGTGGGCAAGATCGAGAACTATTTTGAAGGTGAACGTGCCGGTCACGTTTTCCAGAGTGTAAGGAGAAGTTAGAAATGAGTTGGGGTCAAATTATTCCCGCTGCTATTTCTGGTTATTCAGCATTAAAGGGATCAAAAGCCGAGAAACGTGGACAACAAGCACTAGCTCAAAATGTGGACTGGGCCAAGAACCTGATCCCAGATCAGTGGACCGCCTCGACTCCGGTTGGTGGTGTTGGGATGACCCCAGACGGACGGATGGTTAATGCTTTCCAATCTCCTTTCAGAGACTCCCTTTCCTCGATGATTCCTGGATACAACCAACTCTTCTGGCAAGGTGAGCAGTTAAACCCCTTCCAGCAGCAACTGACGGGGTTGGGGACAGACTTGGCTGGCATGAGAGACAAGGTGGCTCCTGGGTACTCCCAACTGCGCGATGTGCGCCGATCTGCATTGTCGGATGCACACACACAGAGGATGGGTAATCTTAGAAACACTATCAACCAACGCAGACTCACTGGTTCCTCTTTCGGTAATCAAGCGGAGGGTATAGCAGAAGCAGACTATGCACGCGCACGGGAAGAGTCGGACGCTAAAACCTTTCTTGAGGAATTTGCAGCTACGAGTGGTTTGATTAACCAGGAGGCAGAGATGGCAGGTCGGGCGATGAACGCACTACTTGCGCGGTTAACTCAACAGTCCGGTGCCTTGGAAGG
>Ga0255047_10000369_pt1 | contig 36467 bp, 34 predicted proteins | sample JV7_2_1_MG_FD_183640 | JGI IMG/M metagenome (GOLD analysis project Ga0255047, IMG submission 183640) | Seawater microbial communities from Jervis Inlet, British Columbia, Canada - JV7_2_1 | ecosystem: Environmental > Aquatic > Marine > Inlet | place: Canada: British Columbia | collected 2016-10-06
TAGCTTCTTCTTTAGGGTTTTGCATGTCACCAGCTACATAAATAGTACTGTATTTAAATAATTCTTTATAAACATCTTTAAAGAATTTTCCTTTTTCTTGTGCAGTTACATTAAATGTAATAAGTACGCATAAAGCTAGTAAAATTTGTCTCATTATTTGTATTTTTTAAACATTAATTTATACATTAATTTATTCCATGCTTCTTGTATTGTATCAATACATTTTTTAATTTTATCTATCATTTCTTTTTATTTTGAAGTTCAATTATTTTTTTAATTCTATCTTCTTCATATTTTAATTTTCTTAAATCTGCTTTACTTAATCCAAGTTTTAAAAGAGTTTGTTTTTGTTCTTGACTAGTAGTAGATTTTTTCATATCTATAATACGATTTTTCATCACCATTTCCGGAGTTTCTTCAACTTTATCTTCTACTCCATAATAAGGTAAACCTACATCCCATGTTGACCAACCTAAAGCTAAAGCAACTTTTTGCCAGTTTTCAGAACTATTACTAGTTATAGCTCTAAGATTATTTACTTTTTGCATTACTCTATCTAATGGAATATTAGTAGTAGCAGATAATATTTGACCACTAGCTAAATAAGCTGGATTATTTAAATTGAATTTTTCATTCATCATTTTTTCTCGTTCCCAACTAAAAGTATTAGCTGCAGATTGAGCTCTTCTTAGTTTAGCATCTAATGGAGGAGAAAAATCAAATAAATCATTAATAGCTTTTTTAAAGTCTGGAGAATCTTTTCCATTTTCTTTAGCAATAGTTATTAAAGAGTTTTTAATTGCTACAGCGGCTTTACCTTGTATGCCTAATCCACTTAATAAAGAATCTGCCATTCCATTAGCTGTTCTTACTCCTCTATCAGAATCATCCTCGCCGTCTTCATTAAAGGAATCAGCCCATAAAGCATTTTGTAATCCATTAAATAGTAAGTTTTGAGCAGCTCCATAATATACAATTTTAGATACATTGCTTCTCCAATCTCCTCTTCCAGCTACAAGATCTTGTCCAGATCTTTTTATTATACGGGCATATTGCATTGGAGTATTAGCAAACGCCAATACTATTCTACCAGCAGCACTAGCTTGTTGTTCACTAATTCTTAAGGCACTACTTGATTGCTGGTTTTCTTCAGATATTAATCTAAAATCTTCAAATGCTTGCGTTTTAGCAAGTTCGGGATCCATACCGTCTTTCAAGTATTTATTTAGTTTATTTCTATAATATGTAGCACCACCAGAAGCAATAGCAAAACTATCAGCTCCTCTGGTTAATACAAAACCTTGATTCAATAAATAGGCTATAGCACCTTTAGCTCCACCTTTTTTACTTGCATCAGCTATTTCTGATTCACTAACATTAATATTTAATCCTTCTCTTCTATTAACTAAATAATCTGATCCAAATAATGTTTTAAAATCTGCCCAATATTGTTTTTGATTAGCAAAAGCTTTACCTGCAGCTACTATATTATTATCACCCCAATCTAAATAATTTACCGCAGATATAGTTTGTAAAGCTGCAGATCTAGTATTTAAGAACATTGTAGCACCAACAGATCCATTAACCCAATCCAAAATATCACCAGTTATTTTATTCTGACCAAGTGGTCTATTAGACCCTGATTCCATTCTTGCTAGTGTTTTTTCTAAATTATCTACATATTCATTACCTAACGCTGCTCTTAATTTGTTTTTATTATCAATTGAAAATATAATACTATGATTTTGTTTCCATTCAGCTAAATATTCTTTTCTATTTACTTTATTTATTTCTCCCATTATATCAGTAGTCATAGTTCCTGCTAACCAATTTTCACCTGCTTTAGGATATTCTTTACCTTTTTGCATCTTCATTACTTCATTCACAAATACGCTTAAATCTCCATTTTCATTTACAAATTTATTTAATTTTTTCTGATCTCTTTTAGAAAGACCAGGTATTTTAGTTCCTTGTTGGGTCCATACTGCTACACGAGCTGCATCACCATAAGAAAATCCTCCAATACCAGTTTCAGTATGCATACTTTTTGGTAACTTAGTTAGTCTTTTCTTTAGTTCTTTAAAATCATTAGATGCTGCTATTTTTGCAGTTTCAATCTTTCTTTCAGCTGAATTAAAAGGATCTATTAAATTAGTTTGATAAAACTCTTTCATTGCATCACCTCTTTTACCTCTAGGTAATGTTGCATATAATAAACCATTAAAATCTTCAGCACTATAACCAAAAACAAAGTTTTTGAAAGGATTTAAATTTTTCTTTTCTCCAAGAGATCTTGCTCTAGCAGCAGAAAACTGCCAATCCGCACCAATCATGTTTCCTTTTTCTTTAGTGAATACTTCTAAGTTTTCATTAAATATTTTATTAAAAGTTTTAGGTTTAGCGCTTAGTTTAGCTTGAACTTCACCTCCTAATTGTATTTGATCCAGAACTTCTTTAACCGCTGTTGTATTTGCTAATATATCATCTGCAAATAAGAAATCATTATAACCTTCTCCTGCTTTTTTAATAAACCAATTGGCTTTTGCAGCTGGAGTACCATTTTCTAATCCTATAATATTTTCTATAGGAATATCCATTCCTTTGGATTTCAACCACGCTTGCATTGAAGGTGAAAAGATTGGAGGTCTAGCACTTAATACAAACATATTTTCGCCTCCATGCTGGTCGTATTGTTCTTTGTAACGATTAAACCATGCAGCTTCTTTACCTTTATTTATTTTAACAAAGTCATCAAAATTAAGTTCAGCTCCTTGCTCTTCTAATTCTTTTGATTGTTCTGCAAATTCTGTAGGATTTAATTTTATTGTTAATCCAGTAGGTAATTTTACTCTAATTATACTTTTATCTGTAACAATGGTTTTATCTGCGTCCGCTACTGTAGCAGATTTCTTTTCTTTTTCTCCAGTTTCTAAATTTATATCATTACTTTTTTTCACAGCTTGATCGGTTTGTGCTGTGTGAATAATTATTTTTTCTTGGGTATTAAGATTAGGATCTTCATTTCCTACAACTTTTAAACCGCTTCCTTTAGTTTTTGAAGCAGAAAGATTATTTTCTTGTTTTGGTGCTAGCTCTTCAAAAGCATTCATTTGTTCTCTAGCGTTTTCTCTAGTTAAATAATTTGGACTATCTTCCGGTATTATACCTGCTTCAGATTTAATAATTCTATCAATTAATAAACCTTGTTCATTAATTACTATTTGATTGTTTTCAAATTTTTTATCTACATTAACACTAAAGTCTTCTGCATCTGTTCTATACTCCCATGTACCATCTTCTTTTTGATGGTATCTACCTAATTTATTTGAATTAGCAGTAAAGTATTCGTTGTAAGCCCTCATTCTAACATCAGGAACTTTACTAAAATCACCTGTTTCTAATGCTTCATTCCATGCTTTTTCAAATAATGGATGCATACCAGAATCAGGATTATATTCTGCTATTTTTTCACCTGTACGGAAATTTGTATCTACAGTTTTTTGATCTAATATTCTTCTTTGTTCTTCACTAATTTTAGTTTGCCAATAGTTTTTCTTAGACCATTCTTTAAATCCATTCCATACCTTATCACTTCCACTAACAGCTTTAGCAAATCCTTCTGCAAAATTACCAAATTGGAAAAAATGTTCTTCTCTACCTCTATCTCCTTTTTCAAGTCCTTTTTCAAGTCCCATTACTGTAGCAAATCCTCTAAACGGATGATTATTTGCAGTTCCAGTATACATCATTTCTATTAAAGTTCCTAATTTATTAGGATCTTTTTCATAAATTTCTCTAAATTTTTCAAATATAATTTCTTTACCTTCTTGTATATCTGTGTATTCTTCTTTATTTCTATCTATTCTTCCCGCATTTTGAGTTGTTAAAGCTAGCTTAACTTTTCTTGCTTCTTCAGGATCTATTTTTATTTCTCTTGTTTCTATTTCTTTATTTAACTCAGAGTTTAAAGTAGGAATATCCATTATACTACCATCCTCTAATCCTTTTAAAACAGCTTTATATTCGGGTGTAAAACCATTTTCTGGCTTGCCATCAATATACATACCATGTTTGTTAGCAACTTGCTGTAATACACCTCCTTCGCCTCTTTTTTCCGCCTGTGTTCCACCTATAGTAGTAGCTCCTTTTCTAGGAATAATTCCTCCTGCTCCTAACCATCCAAAAACTTTTTCAGTGTTAACACCAAAAGCATCAGCAAAATCATTTAATATTATACTTCTTATACCCTCATTTCTTTTAATAGGATCTTCTTCTAATGTTTTAAGACCTTTACTTTCTAATAAAGAATTAAATCTTTGTCTAAATGTATTTCCTTGTCTTGGTTTAGCAGATAAATACCCTGAATCTAAACGAGCTCCTATAATATTAGCACCTATTTCTAATGGTAATTCCCCTGTTTCAATTGCTTCATTGGTTATATCTCTAGTAGCTCTATTAGACATGTTTTTACCTAAAATCACCATCATACCTTTTAAGGTTTGTGCTTCAGAAGATCTAGGATTAAACCCAATCATTCCACCTTTTACTATTTTTAAAGCATTTAAAAAGTTTTCTCTAGCCTTAGGTCCTTTAAATTCTTCTTTTAATCTATATTGTTTATTACCGTTTATAACTTCACCTGTTTCTTTGTAAAATATATTTCTTACATTTCCAGGAATACCCATGGGTTCTCCACCTACTTTTATTGTTTTATCACCTTTCAAAGCTGAAACCTCTGATACTCTCATATTACCCTCTGGCAATGACCCTAGTATTTGATCAACGTTTTTAAGTATAAACTTTTGTATATTTAAGTTTTCATCTTTTCTTAAATTATCCTTAGGATTAGTAAGACGAGATACTGGGATATCAAGTTCTTTAGCTAAAGTTTTAAATACCGCGGCTTCAGTTTTCTTTATATATTTTTTATCACTTATATCTATTCCTTCTGCAAAATCATCTTGCATTTTAGTTTTCATTTCTTCATAGAAATTTTTACTAAATTCTGGAGATAAACCTTGTAATTTGAATAGATCAATTGTTTCTTTTACTTGTGGTTCTTTTGTTACAACTTCTTCACTAACGATTTCTGCTACAGGTTCTAAACCTTTTTCTCTCATCTGTTCAATACTAATATTCTTGTATTGATCTTCAGTAATACCATGTTCTTTAAGCATGTCACCCCATTTTCTTTTATATGTATTGGTTACATAAGTACTAAAATTAGTTCCATGTTTTTCTTTATCATATCTTTTCTTTAAAATAGGTATAAATTTATCTACAAAGCTTTCAAACTCTTCTTGATTTATACCTTTTCCGCCTTTTGAAATATGTTCTTGTTGTTGTTTTAAATTATATCCCATAGCAGCAGCGGCTAAAGAATGTATGTTTTTTCTTAATTCAGCGTCATTTTTAAAGTTTTCTGGATCATTTTTATATTCTTCAATTAAAGTTTGAGCTGGTTTTTGAGCAGCAGAAGCTGCAGCAGCTACTTCTTTACTAGGTGTTATTTCCCCTTTTAATTTTTTACTTTCTATAGCAAACGCTTGGGCTTGATCTATAAACCCTTGTTTACCTTCAGCGAATCCTCTAAGCATATTAAACAATTGTTGGCCTGTAACATTTTCTACATCTAAATTAGGTAGTTTCTTTTTATAAAAAGGTAAAAAATCTTTTAATTTTTCTCCAAATTCCTCAGTGAATTGAATTTTTTTTCCTTTTATAAGTTCTGAAAGCACTGCTAAATTTTCATCATACCATTCTTCTTTAGGACGTGAAATCATTTGGTCTCCATATTTATCAAGCATTTTTTGCCTTAATAGTTTTTGTTGATTAGGAGATAATATATCTATAACTTCATCAATTATTTCTATCCCGTCTTCAGTAATTTTTCCATCTTTATTTTGAAGAAAATCCATAGTAATTTTATGTGTATCTTCATGGGTTTTTGCAGTCATATCTTTAACTTCCTTGGCTACTTCCATGTTAATTAACACATCTTTTGTTATCGGGTTTATAACTGCAATCTCATCTTTTACATTTTTATCTTTTAAACCCCATGAATCATAAAGATCTTGAACTTCTTGCTTAGATTCTATAGCTCTAGATGAACCTGGTAAATTATATTCACTTCTTACATCTTCTTCTAATAATCTATCTGCTTCATTTTGAACTTTATTTTGTAATTCATCACGTATTTTTCCTCCTTCAACATAATCTTGCATTTCTAGTTTTAAATCTTTTATTTCTTTATCTAATTCTATCTTTTCAGATTCTTTTAATTTAGATTTATCTTTACTAGTTAATGTATGTAAAGTATAATCTATTCCTGATTTTTTATTTAAAAATTCATATACTTCTTGTCTTAATGGAGAACCAGGTTTAGTATTCCATTCTCCAGCTTTTGACCAAGTTATACCTTTTGGGCTATAAAAAGTTCCTCCTCCATTTAATTGATGTTGTATGAAAGCATTGTTAACATAGAGGTTACTTAAATTTTCTTCTTCATCACTCCCCGGTGCTATATTTAAATGATTTCTAGCTATTAAAGCTTGTATAGCATTTTCAGGAAGATTATAAAGTTGTTGAGACTCTGCTTCACTTAACTCTTCGCCTTTAGATAATTTATTACTAATTACATACATTTGGGCATCTGTAGGAATTAAATTATTACCTTTCGCCTTTTCACCTAATATAACATCGTAAGCCGTGTTAACTGCTAATTGAGTTAAAGCCGCTTCTTTATTAAGATTAATTTCTTTTAATAATTCATCAGCTTTTTCTTTAGTTATTTCTTTTGATTCTACTCGTTCTGCTAGTTTTTGTATTCGTTCTATAGATGCATCTGTAATAGCTTTTTCACTGTTTTCTTGAGGTTTTTCTATTAAACTATTGTCTACATCTAAAAAGCTAGCAGCAGCTTTAGAGGCAGTATTAGATCTTCCTTTAGAACCTATATAAGTTATATCTTGAATAAAAGCTCTTTTAACACCCCCCATTCCAGCTATTCCTTTACTTAATCTTCCTAAAGCTATCATTTTAATAGTTTCTACAGCTTGGGTTTTTGTAAAACTACTATTTTGCTCTCTTAATTGCTCAAAATAACCAGTTGGATTAGTCATTACCCCTGCTATTTGATATACAGAAGCAGCTCCAAAACCTCCACCAACAGCTGTAGTAGTACTTTTATAAATATCAGACTTCATTAATCGCGCTGTTATAGGAGAAAATGTTTTTCTAACAAAACCTCTATTTAAAAAGTTTGTAAATCCTCTATATAAAGGATTTCCAAATCCTAATGCTGTACCAAACATAAAACTATTTGGGGCATCTTTCAAATCACCAAATAAACCTGTTGCGGCACTAAATTCAGCTCCTTCACGCATAGCATCTACAGTTGTTTTGAAAATACCATGAGCTCTAGGACTATTTTTAAACAAAGTGTAACTATTACTCATTGCTTTTACTTTGGTAGCAAATTTATTTAATAAATTACCTGAAACTTTTCTAGTAAGATATATTTCCGCAGCAAATTCAGCTAAATGAGGGAAAGTTGCTGCTGCTTCTTGTCCAATATTTGATTCTAAAGCATAAGATAAATCATAATCTCCTACAAATGTAAATCCATTTTCATGCATTCCATCTACAAACATCTGTCTTGCGTCATTATCAGTAACAACGTTTTTACTACCAAACATTTTTGAAGCCATAGAAATTAATTCGTCTCCTCCCCAACTTTTATCTCTTGTTAAAGGATTTCTATTTATAGCAATAGCCTTGTTCATCACTATATACTTATCTAATGATTTGTTAAATGCTTCTGATAATGAATGACCTCCAACTATATGTTTCAAGCCTACTGGCATTTTTCCAGTTTCTTTAAATTCTTTTAATAATTTCAACTGTTTATCACTAATACGTTGCAATGGATGATTAATACCGAACTTTGTAATTGAAAAATCTTCTTCGTTTTTTAAAATATCATTAATTATTCCATTTACTTCATAATATTGATTCCCTAAACCTTCTTGTAATTGATCTAGTTCTGTTGTTTCAGATAAATCTTCTGCTCTTTGAAAAAGCTCTATAGTAGCAATATCTGCTTTATCAAAATCTACAATATCACCTGTTATAGGATCATATAGTTTTTTACCAAAGTCTTCGTCTTCTGCTATTTGTTCTATTTTTTTTCCTAACTTTACTTTCTCTTCTCCATCTTCCATGTTATCAAATTCGGTCATTAATTTTTGGAATTCGATTTCTTCAGGTTGTAAAATACTTTTTCCTATTTCTAATATATCTTTAGTTTCTAATTCACTATTTTCTTTTGCTTCTGTAGTTAATTTATTTATTCTACGTTGTCTTGATAAAGGTATATTAATAGGGTTAATTCCTGTATAAGCTTCATTATTATTTTCACTAAATAATACATCATGATCCTTTCCAGTTATATCAAGATACCAAAGATTATCATTTTTAAAACTATCTACATTTTTTTCTAACTCACCATGTTCATTTGGATGATAAATTCCTGATCTACCTTGAAATCCTTCTGGAGTAGTACTCGTAATATATTCTTTTAAAGCATCGTAGGTACGCTGCGTGCCTAATTGATGTGGATCATTATCATCAAACCAAACACTATCTTTTAACACAGTGTCAACTTCGTCTATGTTATAAGGTAAATTTTCTTCTAATTGAATATTTCTACTAGTAACAACAGGATCAAACGCTGTTATAGTACCTTCACTAGGGGTTTTGCTGTAAATATTAAACTTTGCTTTTCCTCTATGATCTCTTATATACTGATCAACGCTTTCTATGTTTTCAAAACCTGGTTCATTATTATCAATAGCTTCTTGAACTTCTGCTACTGTATATTCTTTTCCAATTTTATCTTTAGTACCACCTACTTCTATTCTATATTGTATTTCTTCTTCCTCAGTAGGATCTAAAAAAGTTTTTATACCTAATACTTTATTAATATAAGGACTAGTAGTGAATATAGATGGTTTTTTATCTTTATTTTCTATAACATCTTCAGTTTCTACAACTTTTTTTACTTCTTCAACTTCTGGTTGAGGATTATTTTTTTTCCATATCTGTACTTTAGCAAAGATTTCTTCTTTAGATAATCCTTGATCTTGTAAAGACATAGTATATTCTAATAAAGTCATTTAACTTAATTTATTATCGTCTATAAACTTTTGAGCTTTAGCTTTTTTACCTTCTTCAAGATCAAAAACTGCAGCATCTTCTTCAACTGTAGGTAATTTGTTTGTGATAAACTGATTTAAATAATTATTTTTAAAATAATCTTTATATCTTTGTTCAAATGTTATTTTATGTTCTTGAGATAAAGGTAATACTTCTTCATAATCCCATGCTAAATATCCAGCATTAGCATTTTGTACCATTTGATCATCTTCTTCTATACTGGTTTCATGAGCTAAAAAAACATTCCACGCTGCTACAGCTTCTTGTTCTGAACTTAACAGTCCTGCAACTTCCGCGTTTATAAATGGTTCAGCTTTTCTCATAATCTTATCCATATCGAATTTAAGAATATTTCTTCCTTTACCCATACCAATATCTATTATTTCATAGTCATAACTACCATCTGAATTTTTTAAAACAAACATATCTGATATTCTAGCTTGTGGTGTTAATTCGCCTGTCTCAGGATTATTAGCACCTGCTTCCATTATTCCTAATTCACTTACTAAGTCTAACATTTCTTTGTTAATATCGGGTGTTACTGCAACTAAATTACTTTGAGCATTTAATAAACCTTCTAAAGTAGTACTATTTATCATTAAAGGTTTTTCAAAAAATGGACCATCAAAATATATTTCTTGGCCACCATCTTCTAATAGATTTACTTGTACATTATAACCTTCGTTTTTACCAAATCCAGGTTTTTTAGTCATAATTTGATTAGCAATAGTGTAGGCAGAGTTTTGACATACGTCATAATATTGATCATCAGTAACCGCTAGTTGTGCCATTACATTAGTAATAAAATCTATAGATTTTTGAGGGGCACTTTCTAATCTTCTTAATTGTTTTACCTCCCATTCACAAGCAGGTGAAGTACAAGTATTATTATCTACAGCGGTTTTTAACTTTGCATATAACCTCCCACTTCCTTCATAGGTTTTATTTAAAATTCCAAATTCTGACACAGTACGAGCACCTACATATTCCATGTTGTACGCCATCGCGTCACTTTGGTTCATATGCTTGACAAACATGTTTACTTGTATATTTTTATCTTTCATTTTAATTTATTTATTCTCCTTTTTTAGCTGCCACTCCAGCTCCTATCATTCCTATTCCACTTGCCATTGCTCCTGTTAAGGCAGCTGATCCTGCAGCTCTTGAAGCAGCGGCTTGACCTCTGAGAGCACCTATTTGATTTGATAATCTATCTAATTGTTGCATATCTCTAGTTTCTTGTTGTCCAAATACAAATTGTTTACCAGATACTTCTGCTTGTTGTATTCTTTGTTTTTCAGCCATTTTTTGTGATATTAAAGCTTGTTCTCCTTGTACACGTGCTTTTTCATTTGCTACTTCTTGTTGTTCTATACTCGCCGCAACTCCTTTTTTACTTTGAAGTGCTGCTTGAGCTAAAGCAGTCGCGCTACCAGCGCCACCAGTAGTTCTAATAGTATCTAATGTGTTAGCTAATGAAATATCAGCTTCTTCTATTTTCATTTCTGCAGCTTGAGTTGCAACGCTTAAACTAGCAAAAGGATTACTTAGCATATTACTTAAGTCTTGTACGCCTTCAAAAGGATTAATAATTTTTTGACGGTTTGCTTCTAGTGAATTCATTTTACCTTCAAGCCTACGAGCTTTAGAGGATTTACTATTTGCTTGTTTTTTGGCTTGAGAGTTTTGCATCATACCCACTCCTATGGTGGCTGCGGCCATAATGCCGGCTGCTACTACTGTCATATTATTTGGTTTTTAATTTTAATTGTTCTTGTAGGGCTTCGATACTTACATCTGGATCATCGAAGTCCTTTGCTAATATTTCTTCTAATATTTCTTCTACACTTTCTTTTTCAGTTGCGTGTACGGTTATCCATATAGTGTCTTCATGAATAAAAATAAGTCTTTTAGTTCCAGGTTTAGTTATATTGTTATAAGGAGCTTTTATTCTTTTGATGCCTTCATCTGTTAAAACAGAAACATCCCCTTGTAATATAAAATAAGGATGTTCTTTTTTATGTATACCAGTAGAGATTAATTGTCCTTTAGGCATAAATATTTCTCTAATATATAATCCACCTACAATAGTATGCTTTAAAGGATTTATTTTATTTGCATCCTTACTTTTTCCAGGTGTATTTGGATCTCCATATGAACCTGGAAGATTAACTAATTGATCTTCAAAATCCATTATAGATTTTCTAAAATAGTTTATTTTTTCTATTTCTTGTGTTGTATACTCTTTTTTTATTAAGGAATTTTTCATTTAATTTAATTTAATATCCGCTGGTAGGTATAAACTCAGCTCCTACGGCAAATAATTCTTTTTCACCTCCTGGATCTGTTACCGTATCTGTAGCTATAGTCACTGTCGCGGTATATCCTTTTATTCCACTCATATTATTCCCCCAAATTATTTCTCCTTCAGCAGGAAGACTATTATTTACTAAATTAGCTACATATTTATTTTCTTTTCTGTGAAACCCAGCCCAATAAAATGGAGGAACCGTGGCATTAGGATACGCTGTGCCTGCAGAATCATATTTTCCTTCAGTATAACTATAGATTAAAGATGATCTATCAAAAGAAGTTGACCAGAAAGCACCGCTTAAATCAGCACCTGTTGTGCCTGAAGCAATACTACTTACTTGCCACCCATTACTTCCTTCATATTCTATAGTTTTAAAAGTTTTAGAAACCATTGGGTTAGGATTTAAAACAAATGTAATAGAACTAGCTTTAGCTGTACCACCTATTCCTGGATAAAATAAATTCCTTGTACCAATAACACTATAGTGTTCATATAAGTTTCCAAATTTTAAACTATAAAATTTATTACCTAAACTAAACATACTCTCTGGTTTATAAGTAAAGAAACTAGTCCAACCTTGAACTAATTCGTCAAACACAAGGGTTTCATTACCTGAATCAAAAGTAGATTTAGTTATACCCGCTTGTTGAGTAGATACAATATATTGTTTATTATAAACATCCCATCCCCCTTTTATTTTACCTTCTTCAGTATTTGTATCTATAGTTGCGAATCTATCTCTAAAATAATCTTTCATTCCAGCACCTGAGATTTCATCAAGTCCATTATTAGATAACCTTAATACAGCATTGTTGTTTTTATCTGTAAAATATTTATTATATCCATATACAGCAAAGCTTTGTGGATCTTCACTTATTCCATATTTACCTTGATAAGGTTGGATAGCACCAATAACTAAATTAGCGCTCGTTACAGTACCACCGCCTTCTGCTGAATATATAGCATCTTTATCTATAAGTGCTCTACTAAGTTTTAATTCTTGGAATATAATTAAATTAGTATCTTCGGCATATAGTTTTTGAATAGTACCATTTGCTGGATCTACTGATTTAGTTATATCGGTTCCTACAGAGAAAACATTTGTGTTGTTTACTCCAGTTCTTGAATTAAATATACCAGAATAAATTAAACTATTTCCTTTTATTGAAGAATTAGGTTCTTCTTCTACTAAATAAGCTTTAACCCCAAAAGACACTGATGTATTATTATAACCACCATTTATTCTCGCTTCTTCAATTGCCCACTGATTATCATTTATAGCAGTTGTACCATAAGGATAACCACCATTATCTTGTGGTATTCCTGGAGATCCATTCCATATAGGAATTTCTCCAAAATCTATACAAGGTCCACTAAGACAAGGCGTTGCACCATAGTCAACATTTTGCATGGTCTTTTTGAGAACAAAAGAATTAAAATATTTAACTTCTATTAATGCTGGCATATCTTACTATTATTATTACTTATTTTTTCCATTTTTAACCTATCTATCCGTTACAATTATTACATGGGTCAGAATTTACTAAACTAAGTTTAACAAAACCAGAAGTATCTCTAATACCAGCTTGTGTAGTAGCTGTATCTCTAGCGCATACATAATACGTGGAACTAGCACATGGAGGACCTGCTACTGATTGATCTATAAAACCATCTAATGTTTGTGTTTCACCTTCACAATCTGTATAAAGACCACCAGTTATAGTATTACCTGTATCTTGATAAATAAATTCCCAAGTATAACAAGGTGTTCTATTTATAGTTAAATCAAAAGAACATTCGACTGTTTGGCTGCCAGCATCCTCGACGGTTGCCACACATGCATACACACCATCTTCCATATCTTCTGGTGGGTCATTACCTACAAAATAAAAACGTCCAGTACCTAAAGTACTTGTTTCATCACACTGTACGTACCCTAAACCATCGGTTCCAGGTCCATAGTTAACTCCGTCTTTCATAACTGTAATAGGAACTGAAGTCCATGATATCTCTTCTTTATTGTTATCGCCTAAATCATCATGTGCTCCATTAAATCCTGGTAAAGCTATAAACAGCCCAACTCCACCTCCATCTGTGCCTGGAACATAAGTAACATCACCACATCTTCCTAATAGAATAGATGGATCTTCATTAATTAATGATGCAGTGTGAGTTACATATGATGTAACTTGAGCTCCACTATCACTATCAAAAGTATTAAGTTCAAAATTAAAACTATAAGTTCTCCATGCTGTATTACTAGAAAAATAGACTGAATCTTCAAGTTCTACATTCCATACTCCAGTCCCATAATCTTTTAATGAAAAAAGAGGGATTGCAGCTGGTGGACCTACTTCAACACCAGTTTGAGTAACTACTGATATTAATTGAAGTTGCGGAGGATTTTGGTCTATATATGTAATAGTACTACCAAATTGATCTATTAAACTAAAATTAGCTGCTATAACTGAGTTAGGAGCTAGAGCTTCAGTAAAAGGAGTTGTAGTAAATGAACTTAAATCAGCAGAAGCAGCTGTGCCGTTTATAATAGCTGTATTTAAATCAGTTATTAAACCGGTAGTTGTTGTTTCCCAAAATATATCTAAATTAGATTCTACAGGATCTGTTTCCATAATAGCCAAATGAGGCATAAATAAATACTGAAAACCAGTTGGTGTAGAATAAGGAATAGTAGGACTAAATATAATTGGTTCTGCGTAAGTAGAAGCAGAATAAGCAATTGGATTTTTATCAAGTGTAAATTCAAGAGCTGAAAGATTTCCTACTACTTTAGTTCCTGGTTGAATACCATTTCCTGAAACAGTCATACCTGCTCTTATACAATTAGTACCAATTGCTCCGCAAGGAACAACAGTGGCATCTAAAGTTATATCCGCACCTGATACAGCAGTAACTTCACCCGATGTTATGACTGCTGGAATACCAAATTGTCCTGATGGCGTATTAATTCTAGCAATTAACGGATCAGAATCAACATTGTAAAATTCTGGAGAAGGTATATACCCAACTTCATTCACTCCGTCAAAGAGATCGTTGTCTGTAGCAATAGTACTTACTATAGAAGTAAAGAGACCAGGATAAAATTGTTTATTTACATCTCCCGGATCATTATCTGCTTGATTTTCAACTCTTCCATTCAGTCTTACACTACTTCTAAATTGTCTTTGTTCTGGACCAACTTCAGTTAAATCTCTTGGTACTTTATTAATATTGTCATTTATTAAAATAGTGTGAGATGTTTTACCTAATTCTTTAAGAGGATCATCAGGATAAGCAGCCATTACTCCAGGTAAATATACATTATAATATTCTTGTTCTGTTTGTTTGACTACTATTTTATACGAATACCATCCAAGTGGATTATAATCTACACTAGTAACATCAGAATTATAAATACCTGGCCAACCTGTACCCGGATTAGGTCCTGAAGGAGAAATTATATTATTAAATAATACTTTTAAGGAATTACCAAACCACGAAAGAGTATTTACTTCATCACTAATATATTCTGAAAATACAGTTGATCCTAAATAATTTATATTATTATAATTAACAGAGCTATCACTTTCTGATAATATTACTGTTGAAGATCTTCCCCATCTATCAGATAAAACAACACCTACTTGATAAGTTCTATTTGTTTTTAAAGATGAATTAGGATATTCTATTTCACTAGTTGTATATCTTACATTACTAGGAGCTGTAAATGTAAGTACATCTGGAGCTACAGTAGTTAGACCAACTGCTAATGCGTTACTAATAGTTACAGTAGGACCTGAACTATCATACTCGAGAAGAGTGGTTTCTGCTGGAATTGCTCCAACAACAGAAGATGTAACTGTTGATCCCAGATTATAAACTCCTGTAGGTGTATTTATAGATAATACTGTCTGTCCTATCGCTTCATTTACCCTAATAGTTGCAGAGCCGGTACCTAAATTAAAATCAGTTTTTTCACTTATTCCTACATTATAATCTAAAGTAGTAGGAGGAGTGTGTTTATTTTGAAAATTACCATAAACAATTCTATTACTTATAATTTCTTGGGATAATGCTTTAACTGGAACTTTATCATAAGTTCTAGTTACTTCGTCTGAAGGTAATACTTTATATGGTTTATTAGACTGATATTCATATTCCAAAACAGCTGCATCATTAAAATATACTCTATCTAAATTAGTTAAAGTTTGTGTAGTAGATAATGTAATACTATCACTACCATTAAAAGCACTTAGTGTCGGTGAATCAGTAATTTCTCCATTAGTATCTGAAGTAACTTGATCTCCTACAGTAATACTTCCCCATGTAGTAGCAGGAAATATATCAAATTGTGTGCCAGTTGAAGTACCATCTATTTGAACAGATCCATTATTATTATCAATATCTGCTACAGGAATTGTTTCAATAACATACACTGCTAAACTATCTGATTCTTTGTATAATATATCAATTTCACTTACATGAAAATTAAGAGACATAGAACCTGGTAAAGGTATTCTAATAATAATTTTATCTACTTTATTTTCCATAAAATCTACAGTAGTAGTTCTATATGTGTCTTCTTCATCTTCTATTTCTAGTGGTGGTGGTGCAGTTTTATAATTTTTTTGAGCATTATTAGTAACTTGAGATACTTTATACATAAAATAACCGTCTTGTTTAGGAATAAAACAGTCTTGAGTAAACGGAGCCATAATTGAATATTCTCCATCATCAAATCTATATCTATAACTAAATCTAACAAATTTATCTCTTAAAAAATCTTTATCTCCATTATAATTAGGTATATAATAAGGATTAGCATTAAATACTAGTTTAAGTGCATCAGTAGCGAGTAAAATAGTACCTGTTGCTACTAATTCAGATGTTGTCGGTAAATTATCACTATAATTAAAAGTTGAAACAGTTTCACCTGTATCTACTAATGCCCCTGTTATAGGGTTTACATAATGTATAGTAGCACCGAGAGCTCCTCCAATAGGTTCAAGCACATCACCTGTAATAGTCGTTGCATCTACATCAATAGTGGCAGAAGCAGGATCAACTATAGCGTCTGCTATAGCTGTTCCACCGTTGGGATAATGTATACTAGTAACATCATACATAGTTGTTTCGTAAGCTTCATCTCCATCAGGTGTAGGGTTGGTTAAGTTTGTAGATCTTTTATATAGATCTATAGTTTGATATGGATTATATCTAGCAACAGAAATATTATCTTCAGTACTATAATACCCCGCATGTGCACCAACTCCGTTTATAGCTAAATCAACATTAATTTTTCTAGGTTGATTTCTATTGTCTGTCCAAAATAACAAATCTTCTATAATATTTATTCCGGTTATAGGATATAAAGTAGAAAAATTAAGAAAAGCTCCAGTAACTAATTCAGTAGAAGTTTGTGCTAACGCGTCATACACATAGATATAATGGTTATTATTTCCAGTGTGTTGATAAGGTGAAGCAGTGTTATCGGTTAAAAATGAAAAAATTCTATTATTAACTTCATCAGTTAGATAACCTATAGAAACTAAATCGGCAACTCCAGTTAGAGTTCTATAATCTGCTACTAAAGAGTTTCCTAATGTATTTTCTAAAGCTCCAACATTTTCTCCTTCAGATCTACTTATCTGAGCATTTACAGCGTTTCTATATTCACCAACAGGTAACAAACGATCGTCAAGATCTTTGTTCATTCTACCTTTGATAAAATTGTTACTTGTTTTTGCCATTAAATTCTAGTGTTTAATCCATTTAGATTTACCTCTCATAACTTGAATAAATTCTCCAAGTTTAATATTAGATAATCTTATTTTTGCATTTCTTAATGCAGCATATCTATCTTTTTTATATCTCATTACAATTCCTTCAGGTACACTAGACCTGGTAGCTAATATATTATAAGAAATACTTTTATACATTGCATCTTCAGCCATTTTAGGAACTCTAGTGTCTAAATCATACGCTAAACCATCTGAAATATATTCTAATACTATAAGTTTATTAACTAAATTACTAGAAAAAGTAAACTTACCTTCTCTTTCATTTACACCAAACCATCCATTACGATTAGCATATTTAGTATCTAGCCCATATAACCGCCCCCAATTCCAAGCACCATTTAATCCATATACTGATTGTGCAACATAATCATACCAACTATCCCATGTATTCCATGTTCCATTTATTAATTTTACATTAGCTTCTTTCCATCTTTCTTCAGTTATGGAGGTACCTTCTAAATCTTCTCCAAAATTATCTTGAGTTGGTATACCAATATCATCTTGTAAAGGAGTAGAGTAAGGATCTGTAGTAAGTTCATTAGCTGGTAATATTCTATGTTTAATACCCATCTGGTCTATCCAAGATAAATTTACATAGTTTACATAATCTTGTGGAATAACTAAAGATAAACTTTCTGGAATATTTAATTCTTGAGATTTAATACTTTTTAATGTATCATAACTGAATTCTTGTAATGATCTTTTTGCCCAAAATACTACATCAGATTTTTTAACTCTTTGTATTAACTTTCCATCTCCCACATAACCAACCATATAGTTATCAATTATATCACCTAATTTAAGGTATTGATAACCTCCATAATTATCTTCTACTGCTTGGCCAATAGCTTCTTCAGCTGGAGTATTACCATACATTCCTCCATCTAATATTTTAAGTTGTACTACAATATAAACGCTAGCTGCTAAAGTTCCTGTTATAGTTATAACATTATTAATTACAGTATAAGCTAAAATATATTCACTCCAACTACCAGGAAAACCTGTTGTACTTGTATATACTTTGAAATTATTTAAAGCATAGTTCGCTGTATTAGGATCCCAAGAAGTAGCATCAGTAAATACTAAATCAGTATCAAACGTAGTAGTAAAAGCTTGATTAAATAATGCCCCTGTTGCTGCTCCTCTAAAGCCTTGTGAACCTTGATAATATTGTTGATTAGTTTCTGTTATTTTTGACATTTTTTATTAAGATTTTTCGTTTACCTCTACTTTATTAGCCTCAGCTGTTGCTGTTTGAATAATCGTTGGGTCATTTATAATGATACCACAATATTTTAAAATATTAGTAATAATATTAGGTTGTTCAGCTACATCTAATTCAAAATTAGTTGACGCACCTACTGCAAATAAATATTGGCCTACACTACCAGTAGTAAAAGCCCATACTGGAGAGGTTGGTTTAAATAAACAATTTACATTTACACTATTTGGTTGTGGCGATATTTTAATTAGTACCGAGTTATTTGGACCAGCAGTAGTATAAGATAAAGGATATTGATTGGTTGGAGCAGTAAGGTTAGATCTAGTGATTTTATCATAATCACTTTTACTTGCTAATTCTGTAATTGAATCATATTGAGGATTTGTAGTGCTATATGTAGAAATTATTTCTCCTAATTTATAAATAGTTCCTGTACCAGTATATTCCCATCCCAGCACTCCAGCAGCAGCATTATAAGTGAAAGCTGCGACTTTTTCAAAAGGATATAATTTATAAGAAATATCTTTAAATATGTCAAAGAATTCTGTATTATTTTGAATATTTTGTTGATTCTGACGATTTGTTTGATTACCATCGGGAAAATATGATTGGAATATTTCTTCTTGTACTTGTGTAGCTATGCTATTAAACTCCGCTGGAGTTATATAACCCCTTTGTTCTTTGTTTAATATGTACAAGACCGTTGTATATACTGTATTTATATTTACCGCCATTATATTTTTTTATTATAATACAGAGGTGACAAACTGTCACCCCCTATATTATTATTACTTGTTATTTAAGTTTTTTCTCTATAGATTTAAAGATTTCAACACCTTCATCAGTTTTCAAAAAAGCAGCGAAAGCCGAATATGGATTTTCATCAAACGGTACATTCATTAACTTTCTATCATTTGATCCCCATGTAAAGGTTCTTTGATCTTGAGATATTTTAATTATCCCTGTTTCTCTAGCTTTAATCGCAATGTTTCTTAATTGAACATTATCGTCTTTTGCAAGACTAATAAATAAAGCTGGATTCTTTTTAGCGAATAAAAGTACATCTCTCTTTAATTCTTTAGAACTCATGTTATTTACTATTGATCCTTTTTCTACTCTAAGAATAGCTTCGACTTGATCTACGTCCATAGAACGAGCAGCTGTCATAGCATCAATTTCTAAATTAATAACATCCAGTTCATCAGTAGCTTTAACTACAGGTTTAAATTCCTCATATATTTTGTTTCTCAATGGATGATATAAAGAAAGCATTTTTTGTAAAGCAACTTGAGATTTTGTAGTACGCAATGTACCATCTCTAAATATAATATGACCCATCGTGCATTCTCCTTTTTGTTCATCTACAAATGGAGATGCCTGATTAGTAGCATATTTTAATTCTCTTTGTTTTCCAGAGCTTTCCTCAAAATATAATAGAGCATGTTTTTTAGTATGCTTTGCAGGAATTGTTAATGTTAATGGATGTTCTGTTCCTCTTAGATAGTAAATTCTATCTTTTATTTCCCAAGTATTTTTTACTTGTGGAATTTCTTTTTCTTTTGTTTTTGACATAATATAATATAATTAAATAGTTTATAAAAAATAATAATTACCCCTGCCCGAAGACAGGGATAGTTATTAATATTGAATCATTTAGATTCCTTTGAATAATACAAAGTTGTTAGCAGCTTGAGTTACTAAACATCTTTCTGAAAGGAAGTTAACTTCCATTGCATCAAGAGTAGATGTAAATGCACCACCAGCAGAACCAGTTAACCAAGATTTCATTCTTCTATCATCTCCTTGAGACGCTCTATATCTTACATGTAAGAAAGGTCTACGGATGTTAGTTCCTAAAATTTGATCATAAACTGTAGTTGTTCCAGCAGGTACTAATACACCTTCAATTGAATTAACTCCAACGATACCACCTCTTGTAGAAGCGTCGTTTAAGTATTTCCAATCAGTTTTATAGAAGTCATAAGAACCTCTTCTGAAACCGCTAAAACCTAAGTTTAAAGCCATTTCTTCTGAGTTTTCAAATAAACCAAAAGCAACACCACCGTTAAATCCTGCAGATATACCCGCAAGCATATCATCAAAATCTAAAGCAGTTTGTCTTTGTAAGAACATCATGTTCTCTTCTATAGCACCTTGAGTGTCTAGGTTTTTAAGAATTGCATCAAACTCATCAAGTCCAGCAGCAGCAGTAAATCCTACTTCTACATTTCCTCTAGCGTTAATTGCAGCAAATAAACCTTGTGTACCAGGTAAACCAGCAATCGCAGTTCCTGCAATAGCAGCTGCGTTAGCATTTAATTCACCTTCAACCATTGCCATTTCTAAGTAATCTTCGAATCTTAGTCTAGTTTCAGACTCAGCTTTTAAATACCAAAGGTATCCACTAGCACCATCTTCAGTAGCAACTTCTACCCAACCGATCTGAGCCATGTCAGAACCGTTGATCACATATTGATCTCTTAAGATAATAGGTGAGTTAGAAAATTGCGTGAATTGTGGGTCAACAGAAATTCTGTCTGCAGTTCCAGCTGCAAGAGTACCACCAGTCATAGCAGATCCTTTTACATAAGCAGAACCGTAAACAAATACTTTGACTCCCCCTAATAAACCTGCACCAGTAATAGTAATGCCTGTAACATCAAATGTTTGGTTAGCAAATGGTTGAACAGTAACTGTTCCACTTGCTCCACCAACTACACCAGCCGTTGTTGCCGTAACAATACCTTTGCCTTCTACTCCTGTAACAGGGTCTAGAAGAACTACAGTATCACCAATCGACATAACGTTTAATGCAGTGGCACCACCACCGATGTTTACAACAGAGGCATTATTAGCACCACCTGCTTCTACACCACAACTATCATATGCAATGTGTAATCTATTTTGTTCAGACCAGATTACTTGATCTGAGGTCATCGGCATCTCTGCCCCAACCATTCTCAAAAAGCCAGATAACGTTCTGTTTCCATAACGTTCTACTTCTTGTTCGTAAATTTCTGGTAAATATTGTTGCGCAAAATCATTTGCACCACCATCAAAAGCTAGATAATTACTAGCTAAAGTTTGTTGGACCTGCGAAGGAACAATACTCCCAAATTGTGGAGATAAACTCATAATTTGTTAATTTTAATTGTTAAATTTTCGTTTTTTGATTTTCAATTTTGTAGAATCTGCACCACTAATCGATTTTACTTTAAAACCTCCAACAAAAACTTCACCTGTATTTCCTTCTCTTGCTTTCACATCAGAAAGATTTTTAGAGCTTTTTACCACGTCTTTTACAGCGTCAGCTTTGCCTTGGTCATAAAAATGACTAGCGATTTGATCTACATTATCAGCAGCATACATTGCTTTATGATAACCAACCGGGTCTGTTATATTGCCTTCTCCATCTAGGAACTTCCCGATTAGATTGCTAATGTTTGATTGATTTTCGGCAACTGTATCACGGTTTTGAACATTATACTTATATTTTTTATCCCCCACATTGATATCAAAACCTTTGAAATCTTTATTGAATAAGTCTTTAGTTTTTTGTTTAAAATTTTCGTGTAGTTGCTCAGCATGTTCTTGTTGCTCATTGTAGCGATTAAAGAAATCCATAGCTTTTTGTTGTTCTTGAGTAACACCCGGTCTCAACTTGATCTCGTCGTAATATTTTTGTTTCAAGTCCTCCAAATAGTTTTTGGCTTCTGCAATTGCTTCTTTTTTAGCGAGTTTTTTTCTTTTGACGTCACGCTCTTCGTCAACTTCTTCGTCGTAATAGAAGTTTTCTTCCATTACAAAATCTACTTCCTCATTATTAAGATGTGGTTTAGATTTTTTATAAAATTCTTTTAATAATGCCTCTTCATTTACTTTAGAATAATCTGCGTTTAATCTAGTGTAATCTTCTATAGTACCACCAGTTTCTTCCATGAAGTTAACTAATTTTTCGATGTTTTCTGGTAAAGCTTTACCTAATGTTTTTTCATCTCTAATAGCTTCTTTAACTTCTTTTTCAACTTTTTTTACCTCTTCTTCTGTGATTTCGGTAATTGGAGAAAACCCTTCAGTAGTCTCGTTGGACTCTTGTACAGGTTCTCCCACCTTTGGGCTATCTCCGGATGGTTCGCCCACAGGTACTTCCTTTGTTTCTCCGATTTGAATGGCATCTTCTTCTTTTTTCACTTCTACTTTAGTAACATTATCCGGAATCTCTATTAAAGGTTCTTTAGGATTTATATTTACTTTAGTAATTTTTTGTTTTTGTTTACCTAATTGCTTAGGAGTTTTCTTTTTTGACTTTATTTTAAAGTCACCTTCTTGTTTTACTTCTTCTTTAGAAGTTGTTTTTGTTTCTGACATAATATAATAATATAAAATTAATTAACAACCTACATAGCTGGAGCTGGAGGTCCCATTGGTCCCACTGCTCCTTGTGCAGGTATTTCTTGTTCTTCAAAATTAATAGGCATAGAATCGTTTTGTCTTTGACTTATTAATTCACTTTGCTGTGTAGCTTCCATTTTGCTACGCTTATCTTTACGATCTTCAATTAGAGCTTCTTTTTTACCTGTGTTTTCACCTTCAAGCTGTTTTAATTGCATATCAAATTGATGTTGCATTTCCATTTTTTGTTGATCTAATTGTGATTGTAATTGCATACGATCTTTTTCAAATTCACTCTTAGCTTTTTCATATTCTACATTTGCACCACTAATAGCTTGTTGTTTTTGTACTTCAGCCATAGCTGTTTTTTCTGCAGTATCTGCTTGTGCTGCTGCTTGAGCTTGAATATTAGCTTGTTGATTAGCTTGATCTTCCGCATTTTTAGTTTTACGTTTAATCTTAAGCATTTGATTAGCTAGTTTAAGATTTTTAATTTGTCTTAAATCAATAGCATCTTCTAAATCAATACCTTGAGCTTGTAAAGCTACTTGAATATTCTGTTCTAATTGAGCTTGTTCTTCTTCATCTGGTTCTAATTCTAAGAATATACCAAAATCATGAAGATTAAGATTAACAATTTCTTCTAATGTTTTAATATTAAAAGTAGATATAGAATTTTGTAACGACGCTTTAGTTAATGGAAATTCTAAAGCATCAGCTATTTTTAATCCTATATTTTCTGCTAATTTTAAGGTTACATATAAACTAGATTGTACAATATGTCTAGTTGCAACATTAGACGCATTAGCGGCAATTTTCTGTAATCCTACTAATGTATTTCTATCTGGAGTACTTCCATCTCTAGCTTCATTTAATCCGGTCACATCTCTTATCATTTGTAAATAATATTGATATGTTTGTATTAAACTTTGTATTTTAGCTCCTCCTGCGGAAGAATTAAGTTCTTGAATAGGAACTTTACCTGGATTCATATCTCCTTCTTGAGTAAGAGATCTACCAACTATCGAACCAGTTTGGAAATACATATTTAACGCTTCAGCTGGATTATAATTAGTACCGTTACCAAGATCAACCTCAGCTAAACCGTCCATATCTAAATATACACCATCTGGAACTAATCTTGAAATTACTTGTTGTAATTTTAAATGTGTTAATTGAATCATATCAGCAAATCCTATACATTTGCCTACTATAGATTCAATTCTACCTTTGTACATTCTAGGTGCACAAATAGCATAATTCATTTTTACTTTAGTAGTATCAGCCATAGGTCGTGACATATTTTCTGCCATTTCCCATTTTAACATAGTATTAGTTCCTAAAACTTTTGCTCCACTATATAATACTTCTATAGATCTTGAAACTCTTTCAAAATTATCATTCTCTGGAGGATTAAATGTATCAGGTTTTTCTAAAGCTTTTTCTAATCCTTGATCTGTATGTTTTATTTTAAATACCTGATTGTGATATGTTTTATAATCAAAATATAAAACTTGTACAGTATTTTCATCATAATCTCCCCAACCTGTAATATAAGACCTATTACCTGGCATTGCTTGTATTCTTTCTAATTCTTCTTTAGATATATTAGGAAATTCTTTTTTAAGTTCGGGTATAGTTATAGCTTTTAATTCTCCTACATAATATATATCTTCAAAATTTGGATCTTCTGTGTAAGAATATACCAAATAAGCAGGATCAACATAGTCAACTGTTACCCCATTAGCAGTATTAAAACTAGTTTTAGCCGCTGTGATTCCACAAACTGTTAAATCCATGTTTAATCTTCTTCTAATAAGATCATATTTATTTTGGGCTAAAACACTAGAGATGGCTTCTTCTTCTGCAATTTCAATAGATTGTTTATATTTTAATTGCATGTGTAATTCTAACTCATCTTTAGTTTCTGGAATAACATCTAAATCAGGACTTTGATATAAATTTATTCCTAAAGTATTTTTTAATATTTCTAAATAATCAAGAGAAAGCATATCTTCATATATCTTAGAAGCATATTCTGTTCTTTTCTTTATTGATTGAGGATCTTGAGCATAAGCTTTTATATCATAAGTTTTTTGAGATATACCATTAACTACTATATCCACAAATTTAGATAAAATAGGTACTGGTTTCCAGTCTAAATTAAGATATGATAAATCACCATTAATAGATAATTCATCTTTATATTTTTGAATAGATTGTTCTCCCCGAGCATATAATCTTAACTGGTGATAATTATTCCAATTAGTTAAATATCTATTACCATTAGTTCTTCCTGTGCGAAACCACTCTTGTTCTATTGCTTGAGCAACTTGTTCACCGTATTCCAAAGTAGCTTTTTCAGCATCGCTCACTACTTGACTAGGAAAAGGGCTATTGGTGTTAGTATATATATTCATTTAACTTATAATTTTTGATGTATATCCTTTATTATCGTATCTTTTTATACCTAAATCTACAGATTCTCTTAATATAGGTTTGTTGGGTGTATATCTATGTTTATTACACGCCATCAAAGCCAATCCTGAACTAATAGAAGCATCATGAGTAGTTCTATTATTTATATTAAACCTTGCCCAGTCTTCTAATGTTCTTTGAAAATACATATCTCCATATCCGGTTTCTTTTAAACCAACATAATGTTCTATATATGTTTCAATTGCTGAAGCGTGTGCTTGTTTAATATCTTCACTTGAATTAGGGATACCACCTATTTCTCTTTCTGTAACTGATAATTTATTTCTTCTTTTGTCAGGTCTGTTCATTGCAAACCCTCTATAACCTCTTCTTTTAAAATAATATAAAAGTCTTGGTTTATTATTTTCTGCTAGTATTGGCATTCCATAAAATACACACGCCATTAACACATCTTCAAAAAATATTTCAGCTGTTTGAGGTCTAGCTATATATTCTAAAAAGAAATGATTTGCAGGATGATTTTCCATAGAAAACTTAGTTAATCCATGCAAAGATCCATTAGATCCTCTTTTATCAACTGTTCCAGATATATCATAGGGGTCACATCCAAATGCTCCCACGTGTTCATTACCTGGATAATTTACTCCATGTTTGATGTATCTTCTATTTTGTAGAGATTCAGAAGGAACCCAGCTTATTAAAAATCTACCTTGTTTGTTTGGAACAAATATTACTCTACTATCTTGTTCTCCATTTTCCCATATAAAACTTCCTTTAGTTATACTTAAAGAGTTTTTAATATCTTCATTATAATCTATTTGTTGGTATATTTTAGTTAAATTAAATAAAGATTCTTTAGATTCATCTCTAAAAGCGTGTTTAGTAGTTCTTGGAAATTGTCTATAAAATTCATTTAAACCGTCTTGATCATCTTTTAAACCTTCAACTTCATTATCCCAATACTCTACTACTCCTATTTTAATATCGGCGCCATGTGGCCCTTTAACGCTCTGTTTTGGGGTATCGAATACAGGTATGCCATAAGCATCAATGTATCCTTCGTAGTTCCATTCCATAGGTATGAACAAACTATATAGTCCTGAGCGAGTCTGTCCATTGGCGTTTCTTTTTGTAACATCTGAGTCATCATATAGTCTTTTAAAATTTCTACCTCCTTTATCTAATGCGTTTGAAGTAGAACCCATCATACATTTTCCAATAATTCTACTCCCTAATCTTAAAGTTGTTTTTGTAACTCTCCAGTTATTTAATATATTGTTTGGTCTTTCCCATTTTCCACTCTCATCATGTACTAATAGTTTTAATTTTTCACCATCATAACTATTATCTCCTGTATTTTTCCAGTCAATAGTTGTATCTAATCCTTCTAAATCTATCATTTCACTTCCGGCTTCAATACTTCTTCTAGTAAATTTAGAAGCTGGTACTCTATATGCTAGTTCTGTTTTAGGTCGATCCATACCATCTTGAATCGGTTTAAAAAAGAATGGATAATTAACTGAAATTGGTACAACCTTATCAGTAAACATTTTTTTTGCATCTTGTCCAGTTTTAGATAATATTCCATATCTTGAATCACTAGATATTGTTGCTAGATTTATTACTTCTCCTGAGGCCATAAAAGAGAATCCTGATCTACGGTTTTTAAGATAACAAATTCCATAACATCTGGTATCTGCTTTACAAGCTTCCCAGAATAAGAAGAATAATCTATTGGCTTCTCTAAAATCTGGTGACCCAACATCAATCTTACTCCACTGCAAGTACATATAGTGAGTGCCAGTAAGATAAGTAGGTTTACCTTTATTATAAAACCAGAAACCTTCTTCACGTTTTTTAAATTCTTCATCAATATATTCAAACCATTTTTCTTTAAAATCTTCTGGATATTCTCTCCAATGAAATACTGTTTTTATTCTAGTAAGTGGTTTAGGATATTCAGTTTTAGTCCATCTATCATTTTCAAATTTATGAACTTTATCTGCTTTAGGTAAAGCTATTTTAAGATTCTGTATCTCATATACTTCACCTATTTTTCCCGTCTTAGATATTATAATTATATCATGTTCTTCATTGTAACCATATTCCCATTTATTATACCTATTCATTCTTTTAAGAACTTTAGGTTTAATATAACCAGGTAGTATTTTATATAATTCCTGTTCGTACATTATTTAGACCTCCCTTCTGCAAAACCTTTAAAAACTTTTTCTTTCTTAACTTCTTTAGGTTTATCTTCTAACATATTATTTTCTTCTTCAATTCTATTTAAAATTTCAAAAGCATCGAATATAGCTAGTTTTTTAGTAGCTGCAGCATTTTTTAATCTATCTGCGGAAATATCTGGTCCAAAATCTATAATGGGTTCTTTAGCAACTTTAATTAATTCTTTAACTGCTATGCGCCCAGCTTGGATTATATTTTTCTTCGTTTCCTTGGTGTTCATACTTTATAACAATATCATTTGATTTCATACAATATAAGCGCTGTTTATTAATTAAAAATTCCCATTCTCCGTTAGGAGTATAACCAACTAAGTCTCCTTCGTTGATTTCTAGCGCTTCTAAAGAACTATTACCATATTTTAATATACCTATTAATGAACGTTCTTTATTTAATGTTAGAGAATTAGTATCTTTTATGGGTTGAATAAAGCATCTATCACCAAAAGTATGCCAACCAGTAGAATTTTTATATAAATATACTTGGTCTAGTGAACAAAAGTATAAATCATTTTTAAACCACGATCTACTTTTTTTCTTCTCTCCACGCATATCATAAAAAGTTCTAAAAATATTTTGATGGACTATTACAATATCACCTTTTTTTATTTCAGTTTTAAAAGCTAAAGGAGTTTTAATTACTTTTGCTAATCTATTAACAAATTTCCAAGATTCAATTTGAGTATTAACGATTACTTTTTTATCACCTACTTGAATTTCATTTTTATATTTTTCACCTAAAGGTTCTATAATAAAATCATATAAACTTTTCATTAATATTCTAAATCATATTCAACTGATATCGCCATATGAGAATTAAATTTTTTCCATGGTAATACTTCGTTGTTTTTTTTAATATAAATATTATAAGAATTATCAGCCTCTTCAAATAAAATATGAGAAATCATATGACCGCCATACACTTGTTGCCCTAAAGCATAGTGCATAGCGTCATTTTTATAATCAGATCCAATACTGATCTTTCTAATATTATTTGTCACCCTTTTTTTCTTCTCCTTCTCCTTCTTCTTCTTCTTTTTCTATTGGAGTATACTCACCTGTTTGTAGATTTATATTTACTGAGCCGTATTCTTCTTCTAATTCCTTTTTCATGTCTTCCATTTCTTTTGAAAAACCTTCAAACACACGTTTAACTCCTTCTTTCTGTACTTCCAATACCCCAATACGATGTAATGCATCAGTAATTTGATTTTGTTTAGTAGTTATATTCGATAATTGTTCCTCAGTAAGTTTATTTACTGTTTTTTCTTCTTTTTTTGTCATTTTTTTTAATTTAACTTGATTAATAATTCTATTTATATAGTTACACGTAAAAAAGTAATTTACGTCTCATTTCTCATTGCTATAAAACCACCTGCTGTACTAGTGTTTAATACGTAATCTACGTATACAGGTAGTACGCTTCCAGCTTGTACATCGTCGAATGTTACTGCATCACCAACTACTGGTAATAAACTTCTTACATCATCTACATTTAAAGTAGCGTTACCACCACCACCGCTAACAGTTATAGTGTCGTTTAATTTATAGTCTGTTCCTGCAGCCGCGATAGTTAAACTCGTAATAACACCCCCGGTAACAGTTGTAGTAACTGTTAAACCTGTACCATTACCATCAGTTGTTGTGGCAACTCCTACTGCGCCTGTATACCCTGTACCACCATCACTTATAGTTAAACTTGTTACTGTGTTTTGAGCACCTAGTGTTCCGGCTACAATAACAACTGCTGTTTGAGCGCCAGTACTGTCACCCACATAAATAGCAGAACCTGCTAAATATGTACCAAGCGTCCCAGTTTGATTCATAAATTCCCATGCAGGAATTCCATCAATGGTAGCTGATCCAGATATTGCTAAAGCTTTTCCAAAATATCCCATTTTAATTTTTTTTTATTGTTAATTATTATTTTTGTTTATAAATACTAGTTGCTTTTTCAGTTGTGCGTCCGCCGAAATAGGCTAAAACGACGGCCATCATGACCTTTTCAAAAGTATCATTCCATGTACTATTTATATGGAATGGTATACTTTCTACACTATCTAAAATACCAGCTAGTGAAAATATACATATACACCATACTAATACTAGTGGGCGTACGTTTTTCGACATCCACGAATCGGACATAGAATCTGCTTCCCATCTAGTTGTGATAGCTTCTAGTTCTTTGTTTTGTTGGTCATATATTAATTGTTGCAGTTTAATTTTATCTTCTGCACTTACACCAGATTTGGTGATTTCTGCTATAGCTTCTTTTGGTGATGTTACACCTTGTAATATATTACCCAAAGTAGGGTTAATAATAGAAGCAGCACCGAATAATAGTTGTCCAACGGTTGTTTCTTTAAATTTCTTTTTTGCCATTATGATCTTTTATATGCTTCCAGTTCCCATGGAAGATTTTTTGCGCCTTCTTTCATTTTAGATCTTGGATAAGTTTTTCCTTTCCAATATACATTTTCTTCATCGTAATTTAAATCACCACGTTTCATTTGTTCTATATGAATTTTTTCATGTGCTACAATCTCATCTATTTGATGTGGATCCATATCTTTATTTACAATAATAGTTCCATTATTATTAGCTTTGCCAGCAACTCCATCTTCCATATCAACATGGTAAACAGGAACATTATCCGTAGAATACGGGGGATTACTTAGTTTAAAAGCCATATTAGTTTTTTGAAGGGAACATTTTGTTTAAGATAGTTTTTCTTTTATTACATCCGCAAGGGACATTAGTCGCGGTTGATATAGTATCAACTACAGACTTAATGCCCGTTGCTTTTGTAATGTTTTCAATTCTATCGCCAAGTCCTCTTGGTTTCATAGATCAGTGTTATGCAGTAAATGCTACAGATCTCCAATACATTTGAACTGGAGTAGCTGCTTTATCTTTACCTAGTTGAACAGTTGAAGCAACCCCGCCAGGATTAGCTGTCATAGCTGATACAAGTGCATCATATACTGTATCTCCAGTTGCTATAGTTGGAGCTGCTGCCCCGCCTGAATCAGTTGAAGGAGTACATGTCCATTTTTGAGTTGCTGCATGAGCACCAACACAATGAATATCTAATACATTATTAGCTTGTACAACTACCCCTGTTATATCATCTAGAGGAATAAGTACAGATGACGGTGCATTAGCAACGTCAGTTGCAGTAATTTTAAATTTAATAAATCTTGCCATTTTGTTTTTGTTTTTGTTGTTGTTAATGGTTTTGTTTGACTCGAGTTTTAAACAGTTCTCGCACTGTTATATTTACGCGGTTTATTGCCAGCCTTTTTTAGCTAATTCAGCATCCACTTTGTCTTGTTCTATATTGTCTTCTTCAACTCGTTCTCCAAATGTTTTCTTAGGTGTATCGCCTCCGATTTCACTGTGTAAAGGAGATCCTCCACTCATTCTTGATTGACTAGCGTGTTTAGACATCCATGATCCACCTCTTCCTCCACTAGCATCTTTTGCTACTGGATTATCGTGAAGTAAATCATATTTTTCTTGCTTATTTGATTCCATGTTTTAGTTATTTATTTATTATTAATTAATTTTTTATTGCTTCTGGGAAACAATTACCAAAACCGCCTGGTAAACAATCTCCTAGTTCTTTAGATTTAGGTTTTTTATTAGTTATTTTTGGTTTTCTATATATTCCAATAGCTGGTTGATCAGGATTCCATCCACCACGTATCTCACCAACTTTAATCTTAGAGGCTTTACTTATAACTTTATCAGTATCTTTTTTAAACTTTTCTACAATCCCTGTAGTTACTTGTTTAGCTGGTGAACCATGATGTTCTTTATCATACTTCATGTCTCCTTCTAATTTAGATATATGTTTTTCATCAGCAGTTTGATTTTCATCTTTATATTTACCACCAGATTTTTGATCGTCTAGTACATCTCTTTTAAGATAATCTATATGTGCAGCATCATCTCTTTCAGATGCTTTATAATCTTCTTTAGTAACTTTTGTGTGGGCATGGTCTCTTGACCATTTCGCGTTACCACTATATTCCCCGTAATGTCCTTTATGTCCCATTTTAGTTTATTTGTTTATTTATTCACATTCTCCCGTAGCGGAATTATATTTTTGTGTTCCTGGGCATCTTATATTTGCATCTGGATAATCTATCTCATAATCGGCTTGAGTATAATCTGGATCATCTTTAACTCTTTTTAAATCTGCTTTTTGCTTTGCTTTTTTTGCTTTTTTAGTTTTAGCATCAGTAATAGCTAGACTTGCTGTAGTCATAGAATCAAAAACTTTATTCCACATATGTGCAGTGGGTGGATTAGGATCTACCATATCACTTGCATCTACATAACCATGTAAAGGTGATTTCATTTCTATTGCTGAAGCTCGAGCCGCATCTTCATCTTCTTTCACTTGAGTATCTTCTTCTTCAGTTCTTGTAGTACTAGGATCATTATGTGATTCTACTAAGTGTTTTCTTTGTCTTTGTAGATCTGCTAGATAATCATAATCTTTACTACCCTGCGCATCATATGAATCTGCTTTAGCTATTTTTTTGTCTAATTTTTTTAATTTCCCTCCATGACTTCTCAAAGGTGATTTAGCCATAAATTTATTTTGAAATGGTGAGTTCATAATTATTTATTTTTACATCCAAAATTTTCAGCATATTGAGCCATAGGAATTACAGGTCTACCATCTTGTTTTGAATTTTCATATTTACCTTTATTTGCTAATACTGCAGATGCAGCGCTACAAGCGTCTTCAAATCCGTTAGATTTTGCCCAAGCAGTAAAATCTCCTTTATGAGATTCTTTTATTTCCGGAAAAGGTTTCTTTAAAAAGGGACTATTATATTGTGCGTATCCCATGATTTATTTATTATATACTTTAGCACATTCAGTTATAGGAAGTGATTTGTAAGATAATGGTGCTTGCAGTATCTTCATTCCTGTTATACCAGAGCTAGAACCTTGACCATGAGGTCTACCTTCTTGATCTAAAGGACCATCCCATATATGAGATTCTCCTACTATACCAACTTTACTTCCTGGTTTTAATCTTTCCATTGCTGGATCGTATTTGTTATTATGCATAATTATTAGTTTTATTTATTAATATCATATTCTGTTCCACCTGCGCCATCATCTCCTGATGTTGGATCGTATGGAGGATTTGGTGGTTTATAAGCTGTTAAATCTCCTCTTATTTCTTTATCAGAATATCCAAATTTTTTTAATGCTTTTTCTTTTAAAGATCTTGTATTATAAGCCGTACCTACATTTACAGCATATTTATCATTAACAGAAGCAACTTTATGCCAATCGGCTTCAGAATATAAAGGTTCTTCTTCATTATTATTTACTGGAGATAAGTGTTTTTCTAATACCATCATACCAGAACCACCTACAGCGGCTTGTCTAGCATTAGTGTTTCCAAATATTCCTTCTGCTGCTGTTACGGTTCCATCATCAAATTGAGTTGAAGCGTCTGCTATCATTCCGCCTCTGGATCCTATACCTGCTACTGAACCACCTCTAGCATCAACAACTTCTGGGAGTGGAGTTGGATCTACCCAGTTTTTTGGATTGTAGATTCTTGTTCCCTGTGCTGTCAATAAATTACCAGCAGCGGCACCTTGCATGCCTCCACCAAAAGTTCCTGTTCCCATACCATACCCCATTGGGACTTGAAATTTTAATGGTGATTTTTTATTTTTCATCTTTGTTTATCTTTGTTTACGTTATAAATAGCTGTTGTCATTACTTTATCTGTATAAGTGGTGCCTGCTATTAATTTATTTCTTCTTTCGCTTGTAGGTATATCATCATATCCTAACATGATTCTATACATTCTACTTATTAATTGTTTACCTTTAAAAGATAAAGTATAAATATTATATTTTTGTGTAGTTCTATTTCTGTTTCTCCAAATCTTTATCCATTCATTTTGAATTAATTTACTCCATCTTCTATTATTCCAACTAAAAGTATATGCTCCTGCTTCAAAATCTTTTTTAGTAAATAAATCAATACAATCTAAATAAATCAATAGTTCTAATTCTGCATCAGTTAAATCATTGTTTTTACACGCCCATTTTCTAATGATTCTATAATGTTTCATTAGATTTAATTCTTTAATATCGCCAGCTTTTAATTTCATAATACTACCACAATATCTTGTGCTTTAATTACATGATAAGATTTCTTTTCTATTTCAATCTTATGTCCAGCGTGTCTATCAAAAAATATTCTATCATTTATTTCAACCCCTATAACTTCAGGACCTACTGATATTACATTAGCTTCAATATATCTAATATCTTCTCTTTGGTTCTCTGCTAAAAGTAAACCACCTTTTGTTTTAGTAGTTCCTTCTTTAAGTTTTTCTATTATTAAATTTCTACCTATTGCTTTCATTAATTCTTATATTATTAATTACACAATCTGTAGATAAAATAGTAGCTGCCACTGAAGCCGCATTTTGTAATGCACTTTTTGTAACTAATAACGGGTCTATAATACCATTATTAATCATATTTACCATATTTCCCGTAACCACATCAATGCCATAACCTTCTTTTTTTGGAAGTTCAGGTTCTAAACCAGCATTTGATAATATTGTTTTAAAGGGTGATAATACAGCTTTTGTTAAAACTTTTTCTCCTTCGTTTTTTTCTTTTATATTCATTGCAGCGTTAAGCAATGCGATTCCACCACCTGGAACAATTCCTTCTTTAATTGCAGCTTTAGTAGCGCATATAGCATCTTCAACTCTATCTTTCTTTTCTTTTAATTCAATATCTGAATTAGCACCAACTTTAACTATTGCTATTCTAGCGGCTAACATAGCCAACCTTTTTTCTAGTTTAATTACTTCATGATTAGGATTTTCTTGAAGTAATTTATCTTTTATATCTTGAATAATATATTGTATTTCACTAGAAGATTCATTTACTTGAATAATAGTATCTTCACTAGTGGTTATACTTTTTATACATGTTCCTAAATATTCTACTTTAATTAAATCTAAATCATCTCCTAAATCTTCATTGATTATAGTAGCATTAGTTAATAAAGCTAGATCATCTAAAACTTGTTTTTTATTAATACCAAATGTTGGTGCATTAATAACGTTAATTTTGATATTACCCTTGATTTTATTCATTGCTAGAGCTGATAAAACACCTTGTTCTAAATCGCCGATAATCAGCAAAGGTTTATTGTTTTTTATTACATACTCTAGCACTGTTTGAATTTGCCTAATCGTATCTATTGGTGACTCAATTAACAGTACTAACGGATTTTCTAACTCCGCTGTTTTTGATTGTTTATTAGTAATGAAATGGGAATTTGTAATTCCTTTATCATATTGAACTCCATCTACAATTTCTACTTCTGTTTGACCATTAGGTGAAGTTTCCATCATTACTACTCCGGTATAATCTACAGCTCTAAAAGCATCTGCTATAATTTTTCCTAATAAAGGATCATTATTTGTTGATATAGTTGCAATTTGATCTATCATATCTCCTTCTACAGGTTTTGCTATAGATTCTAAATATTTTATAACTTTATCAACTGCAGAATTAATACCGTCTTTTAATTCTCTTGAATTTGTTTTATTAGAAATTTTATATGCTTCTTCTAATATAGAGTATGCTAAAATAGTAGCTGTTGTTGTACCATCTCCAGCTTCTCTCACTGTTTTACGAGCTGCTTCTTTTAAAAGAGTAGCTCCCATATTTTCTACAGGATCTAACAAAACAACTGAATCAGCTACAGTAACACCATCTTTTGTTATAATAGGATTACCCGCAGCATCTTCTAGTATCACACATTTACCGCTAGCTCCTAAAGTGGAGCTAACAGCATCTGTGAGTTTTGTTATTCCTTTAAATATCTCTTCCCTAGCTTTGTCACCAAAGTTAAGGTTTTTAACTATCGCATTCGACATATTTAATTGAATTTAATTTAATTTAATTATTTAAAAGTTTTTACAACTTTAGGTCCTTTTAAGAAATCTACTTTCTTTGCATAATGATCGATGCTTCCATCGATTGCTGCTTCGGCACCTTCTAAAGTTTCTCTTCTTGTTACATCAATCCATTTATCGCAACAATGATCTTTTTTGGGATCACAATTACAATTAACTTCCTTGTATTCTGTTTGGTAGAAACCATTAGGTAGTTGTACAATCCTCCAGTTCTTTTTTTCTGCGAGGTGTTTCCAAAGGTTTATTTGGTCTTCGGAAATTTGTGGTTGACTATTCCACGTTCTAGTCTGATAATAAAACGTCATTTGGTTTTGGTTTTAAATTAATATTTGGTTATTGCTCTTCCCGAGCCGGGTATAGGTTTATAGTCACTTGTTTTAATGGAAATTTACTTAATCTTCTACTGGTGGTACCGGTGGGACTGGATTTTGCCAAGTAAAATATAAATCTTCGTTTACTGGTGTAATCTCAAGAGCTATAGTTGCAGCTATGCTAGCTTGCATGGCAGGTACGTCTAGCGAGTCTTCTAACCATCCGATAACTACATCTTCAAAAGCTTCAGTATCTTCGTAAGGAACGAAAGGTTCTCCGGCTACGTATGTGTAACCCTGTGTCCCTATATTAGTACTTGAATAAGTTTCGCCTCCAGATTCTTCATAGCCAGTGTATCTGTAATGTACCGTGTATATTACATTGTCTTCACCCTCTGATTCAATGTGAGCATTCATTTGTGGGATATCCCATGTGTAAGTAATTGCCATAATTTTATTTTAATTGTTTATTTATTTTATTAACCATTTGCGAAGAACAGGTGTATATAATGCCCCTTCTTTATTTAAGTTTGTATTAT
>Ga0255047_10000370_pt1 | contig 36386 bp, 75 predicted proteins | sample JV7_2_1_MG_FD_183640 | JGI IMG/M metagenome (GOLD analysis project Ga0255047, IMG submission 183640) | Seawater microbial communities from Jervis Inlet, British Columbia, Canada - JV7_2_1 | ecosystem: Environmental > Aquatic > Marine > Inlet | place: Canada: British Columbia | collected 2016-10-06
TGTTCAAGGCGGGTGCAGGATTTACTTTTGCAGGGCGTGTGGCTATAAGTATTAACTGCGATTTACCCGCTACAGGTGCTTTAGTTGACTTCTCGGCTAGTAACATAGATAATGATGAGTCACTAGAGTTATTTGACTGCCGTGTAACTCGTCAAGGTGTTCTTGATGCTTCGGACACTACTATACACCCAAACATTGACCACACATCTGTTAAGTGTCTATGGGGCAATAATGCAGGATTACCAAACACGACTAAGTACATTAAAGGTAATATAACTACAGAGATTGAAACAGTTGTTAGTGCGGTTGATACCTATTACCCATTGTTAGGGACTTTCACCATTGAAACTGAATCGCACTTCGACATGCCTTCTAATGGAGAATTTAGATTGCTTTCGGGAAATGGTACTTATCAATTAACAGGTGACTTAGTCATAGATGGTAGTTCAAATAATGAGCTTGATGTTCGTGTGACTAAATCAACAGATGGCGGTGCTACTTTCCCGACTGAGATTACTCATATTAAAAGACAAGTTAATGCTCTTGTTGGTGGTAGAGATGTTGCATTTTTTCCCATTAACTTTATCGCTACATTGAGAGAAAATGATAGGGTTAGGCTTGAAGTTGAGAACAAAACAAATACATCTAATGTGACAGTTGAATTAGATTCCTTCTTTATTATAACGGGGGTTTAATTAATGAAACTGATCAGCGCAACACAAAAAGAGTTCTTGGACTCAAATCTTGAAGCTCAATTCATCTTCGGGGCTAGGTTAGTCGCTTATCCTCGTACTGACAGATGGGACAATGAGAACAACCGCTTGCAGAGCATTAGAGCAAATGGTGACTTAATATCTAATGTTTGGACAACTGCTTGGCAACCTGCAACGGCTCAAGGTGATAATTGGGTGGCTTTACACATTGAGGATTTCAATTTTAATCCTGCACCTATGTCAGAGCTTTACCCTGCTGAATATCTTGATGAGCAGTATGCTGATAGAGTCGAGGAAGGTGAGCTATTTTCTGAGGTTTACGGACATTTATCCTCGACTGAATATGTAACACAATTTATCATTGATACAGATGAAAATATCACTACTGTTACTGTTTAGCTTATTATTAGCTTCTTGTGAAAGTGTTTCGCCTGTAGCTTATAAAAAGGTCAAGAAAGCTCCTGTAATTGAATATAAGCCTACTGACACAATAGGAGTCGATGAAGCCAAGGAAACACTTGCTAACAATGCTAAAAAGCGTTTAGAGTTAGTTAAGCGAGGTGCTAAAAGGTCTGATGATTTTGAGCCTTTGATCCTCAGCTTAATAGCTTTTCATAATTATGACCAAGAATTAAAGTTATCTGATGTTTCGCCATTCATGAAAGAGTTGCCACATATTGCATCTATTTCAACACATCAAGAAAAAGAGGAATTTATTAGGCTTGGAACTGCTGATAAGATAAGCACCAAAAAGCTTGGTGATGAGGCTAGTAAAGGTGAGATAAATAATAAAGAATTTAAGAAGCTTAAAGTATCTTATGCTAAATTGCAGAAAGAAATAGATTCAAGGGTAACCGAAAAGACAGTTATGATCGGTGGATTATTTATGACAATCGGTGGAATAATATTCGCAGTTAGTTTCTTTATTCCTGCTCTATCTAAAAAATTAATGCTTGGCGGTGGATCTATAATTTCTGTAGGCGGTTGTATTATGGCGTTTGGTTCTTTCATGGATTCATTCAGAAGCTTTATGGAATCAAATGGAAATAAGGTTTTTTGGCTTATTGTGATTCCCTTACTAGGTCTTCTATGGATTCCTTTTATGAAAAAAGCAGACAAAGCAATTGACGAAATAAAGTCTGATGATATAAATGATTAGCCTTTCAATTTATTAAACAATAAAATTGAGCAGTCAAAAAGGCTATTGTCCAAGTGGAGCAAGCTCCCAGTGACATTCATTCAAATTGTTAAATAAGTTTTTTAAATTCTTATTCATATAGTTTGATTTCTACTGTAGCTCCCTATCGTGCTTGATGGGGAGCTTTTTTGTCTCTATATACTATATGTTTTATATACTATTTTAAAGAAATATATATTTTTATTATATTTTATTATAAAAACACTTGTATTAATATTAATTATATATATATTGAAGTATTAACAAAACAAAACAACGGAGACAGAAAAATGAGCTACAAACTAAACTTAATTAAAAACATCGACAGAAAAGCACTGAGATTTAATAAAAAAACAAATACTCAAAATACTTTTGAATCAATCGGCTATCCTAAAGCGTGTCACTTTACAGATAACGAAGGCAATAAAATAATGATAAATCAAAATGCAGGTGGTAGAATTAGAGCACAAAGAAGAGTTGGTAAAAGTTGGGGTGTCATTAAATTTGAAGTTGCCTTAAACACAATAGATTGGAGTAAGCCATTAACAGATGTAAAAGGAAATATTTACGAAGTTTAATTAAATAAACGCCCTTCGGGGCAACAACAAAGGAAATGAAGATGAATCAAATAATAGCAATCATACTTATAATTTTATCCTCAATAGTGATAGGATATTTTGCAAGAAAGATTAAAGAAAAGAAAGTTTGCGATAACTGCGAAGTTAAGCTTCGAGCCAAGGCTTTATGGTTTCGTATTGATGGAGAATGGAATCAGTTAATTTTAAACAGTGATTTCTCAGTAACTTTAAACGGGCAGGATTCAGATGCAATCGGTAATATCATTGGATTTGATCGCTTATTAAGCAAGCAGGACAAGATAGATATATATAACTGCACAAAGGGCATCAAAATGCTACCTAAAGAACTTCAAAAAGATATTAACTTTACTTTTGAAGACTTTGCAGAATTTAAATAAACAGCGAGGATAAAAAGATGAGAATACTAGCAGTAGATGGATTTTATAAAGGTAGATTTTTGCCTAAAATGGAACGTGGGTTTTATTCGATTTTGATTGATTTAGGCGATTACAATTTAGAAGATAATCGTTTTTTTAAACAAACATATTACATGCACTTGTTTAGATATGATAATGAAGAATTTAATATTTATTCACAGAGTCAAGAAGGATTTGAAGCTAATCAATCGTTAATTAACTTCTTTTCAGAATATAAAGAAAATAAAAATGAATTAAATAAAATAAGCAAACTTTTAAACTAAACAACAAAAGGAAAACAAAAGATGGAAGCAATAATTAAAGTAGAAAAAATGTCACCTTCTGAAATTTATGAAGGTAACAATATTGAGTTAATCTTATCTGAGATTAAAAAAGAAGCATTGAGTTTTATTCCCGATACGACTACAAAGAAAGGTCAAGCGGAAATCAAAAGCCTTGCAAGTAAAGTAGCTAGATCAAAAACTTTTCTTGATGGTGAAGGAAAAAAACTTGCTGATGAACTAAATGCAAAATTAAAGCCTATTAATGGACTTAGAAAGAAGGTTCGAGAAACTTTGGATGAGCTTAAAGAAGAAGTAAGAAAGCCAGTTACAATAATTGAAAACATTGAAAAAGAACGCGTGGCAAAATTGCAGGAGCGATTAAAGGTTTTTGATCTTGATGTTTATGAACTTTTATATAACTCAAAAAATATAAATAAAGCCATTGAAAATATTTCTAAAGTTATTGTTGATGAATCTTGGCAGGAATTTGAATTAAAGGCTGATAAGCTTAAAATCGAATGTATTGAAACACTTACTAGCAAACTTAAAGAAACGCAAGAATACGAAGCTAAACAAGCTGAAATAGAAGCTGAAAAGCAGAAGCAACTTGTAGAAAAGATCCGCAAGGAAGAAGAACAGAAAGCTAAGTTAAAATATGAGCAGGAAGAACAGCGCAAAAAACAGCAAGAACTATTTAATAAACAATCCGAAGAACAAAAGAAGCTAGGTATTGAAGCAAGTGAAAATGCTAAAGTTCATCTTGAAAAATGCGAAGCTGAATTAATTAATGATCTTATGGTTTCTTTGTTTATGTCAAAAATTCAAGCTAAGGCTTTTGTTAATGAAATCGCTGATGGTAAAATTAGACATTTAAAACTGGATTATTAAAATGAGCAAGGTTGTTAAAAACAACGTTTCAGAAAAAGAAGCTTTGTTGCAAGAAGATAAAAGAAAGCAGTTTGAAGATTTTGTGAATACTTTTGGCAATACTTTTGATGGTCGTGGCGGTTGTGTAAACTATGCTAAATTCATTGGATATGACAAAGGAGCAATCAGCAGAATGATGAACGGAGAAACCCCAGTACATGATATTCATTTTACAATTATAAGGCTAGTAAATGAAAGAGAAGAAGCAAAGAAGAAAGCAAGACAACAAACAAGACAAATTAAACTGCTTAAGATGTTCGACAGGTTGCGTGGTCTATCGCTCAAGCGGTCAAGTTTGCGAAGTTAAGGAGAAGTGAAAAATGTATTTAGTAAGAGTGAGCAGTCAAGATTTAATTGATGCTGAAAGAATAACAGGAATAAAAACTTTTATAGAGGGGGAGATAGAAGTTTTCTATAATGATGGGCATTCTTTCCATGTAGAAGAAGAATACAGGAAACAATTTATGAATCATATTAGTGAATTAAATGATAACAAAGCACTGAACATTGATGAGTATATAAAGTACTGGAATGATTTTTTAAAATAAACAAAACAAAAAGGAAAAACAATGACAATCGAACCAACAACGAGACAAAGAGAGTTAGAACTACAAGTAACATCACGAATACTCAAAAATGATGAAATGAATAAGAATAAGAAAACCGCAGGCTCTAGCAACTATAAGCGCAAGACTATTGACAAGCCTAAGCCCGATGGTCGATTGATTAGAAAGCTGATGAATCAAGCTAAAATGAAGCCTAAAGACTTATGGAGCAAAGCAAATATAACTAGCGACCAGTTGCAAAAGACTCTCAAAGGTGTCGGCACTGATATTGAGAAGTTAGAAGCAATTGCAGAAGTTCTTGAAGTTGAAGTGAAGTATTTAATAAAAGGTGGTGAATAATGGGATACGAAATTAAGCTATTTATAGGGCATCAAACATCGCAAAGATTATATATAGATAATGATAGTTGTTGGCTAATGAAACAATTCACAATTGAATTAAATAAAGTTTCAAAATTTGATTTTTATTTAGAATCAATAAAATTAAAAAAAGAAAAAGAAAAATGCTATGTATACTATACAGATGATGGGGATTCTGTAGATTTTTATGGTAAGCAGTTATATTCTTATGGCATAAGCGATATGATTAAAGTCATTAAAAAAATGTGTAATGAAGATGGATATGAAGCGATACAGCCAAAACTGGAAATTATTAAAGCAATAAAAAAGAATTACCCAAAAATGAGAGTATGTCCTTTTGGGCATTAAATAAAAGGAAATAAAGTGAAAGAACAAAATGAAATATCTGTAGCCTGTAATGAAATTCAGAATTTGCAGAACATAATTATAAAAAGAAATAGGCAAGCAGGTTGGTGGACTGATTTAAAAACAGGTGAGCCATTAGAGCGCAATAAAGGCGAATTACTTTGCTTAGTTCATAGTGAAGTATCAGAAGCAATGGAAGGCGTAAGAAAGAACCTTAATGACGATCATTTACCACATTTAAAAATGGAAGTCGTAGAGCTTGCGGATACGATAATTAGAATTTTAGATTATTGCGGTGGATTTAATTTAGATCTTGCAGGAGCGATTGAAGCCAAGCTTGATTACAATTTAAAAAGATCGGATCATAAAATTGAGAACAGAAAAAAAGAAGGTGGTAAAACTTTCTAAATCTAAATAAATAAATTCTTTCCTCTACTTGCTGATTAATAATCATAGGTGACACTAAAAGCTTGTAGGGGATTTTTTTTGTTTGTTTTTTTAAATATATGTTTTAGCTTTATTTAATATTAAAAAATAATAGGCTAAAAAATGAAAGAAACAGAAATTAAAAAAGTTAGTGAAACGAATAATGCGCTTGCAGGGTTTTTATGTTTATGTATGTGTTTTATGGTTGGGTTCTTAATGAGCTTAACTGGAATTGGCGCGATTATAGGCATTCCTTTAATGATCGCAGGATTCGGATTTTTCTTATTTGGAGTAGCAAGCAAGAAGATTATTTACAAGGGAAAATGCCCTACATGCGATGAGACTCAAACCAGTACAGGCGAGAAGTCTTTTAAGTGTTCCTGCTGTAAGCGAAGAATAATTGTAGGCGATAAATTCAAAACAATTTGAAGTAAAAACAGCTTTATTTGAACTCGGTTCTTAATTGAATCGAGTTTTTTTGTATCTTTTTTTAAAAACTTGCTTGTATAATTTGTTATATTATATTATAATTAAATATAATAAATAACAAAACAACGGAGATAAAAAAATGAATGCAATTAGAATTAATCAAGTAAATGATCTTTTAGAAGTGTGCGAAGGTGGTGTTTATATTTCAGACTATAAAGTTTGCGAAGAATTAAGAAGACCTAAGAATTCAAAATATGTAGATTCAAGATTCACTCATTTAAGAGGAAAAAAAATTCAAAAGTGGGCAAGTAAGGAAGGCGCAGGAACTTATGTAAAAGCATATGGATTTGATGAACTTGGAAATGTTATTGCTATAACTTGGGATAATAAAGTAAAGCAATTTATAGGCGAAGGATTAGCAGAAGCATAAAAAAAACAACCGCCCTTCGGGGCAATAAACAAAACAACGGAGACAGAAAGATGAGTATGGAATTAAAAAAAGACCTAGCAAAGAAAGCACAAATGAATCGTCATGTTATGGCAGAACATTCAATGAAGATGGTAAAAAATCTTCAAGAACTTTTTAAACTTGCTAATCCTTATAATCCATTTTGCGAAAAGCATTATGATCATATTATTGAAGATCTTGAAAAGGATTTTGCTTATGTAAAGAGCTGTTCAAAATCATATAATAAATTAGTAAAAGAACTAATGGAAATCAAATAATGAAATTTGAAATAACATCACATGACTCAACGCCCTTCGGGGCAATGAAGCCTAGTTTGCAAAGAGCAAAATCAAAATCATTAGCACAACAAATGTCGGCAGGATTTGTTTTAATAAAGTTCTATTCAGAGAATGAGGATAAGGACTTTTATTATTACCGAGGCTTAGAAGTTTTAGTGTCGGATATTATTTGGCATAAGGATGATGGAGTACTGGAATTTGAATTTGAATATAAACATAAAATAAAGGCGTAGTAAAATGACAAAAGAACAGATACAGGAATTAAGATTTAAACTAGGATTAACTCAAAAGGCTTTTGCGGAAAAGCTAGAAGTTTCATTACCTACTGTTATTGCTTGGGAAAATGAAAAGAGCAGTCCAAGCCCAAGATTTTTATTCAGATTAAAGCAGTTAGAAAAAGAGGTCTAAAAAATGGCTAAGGATGCTTATTATTTTAGTCATGATGCCAATGCTCATTTAGATGAAAAAATAATTGAATTAAGAATGGATTTAGGTTGGGAAGGTTATGGCGTTTACTGGGCAATAATTGAAACACTAAGAAATGCTTCAAATTATAAATTAGAAATGAATTATAATCGCATTGCGTTCGCATTAAATACGGACAGCAATTTAATTAAAACAGTAGTAGAGAATTATAAACTTTTTAATTTTAATGAAGGTTTTTTCTTTAGTGAATCATTGCTAAAAAGAATGCTTAAAAAAGATGCTAAAAGTAATAAAGCTAGAGAATCAGCCCTTGCTAGATGGAACAAATTAAACTCAAAACAATCCGATAGTAATGCGAACGCATTAAATTCGCAATGCGATAGCAATGCTAATAAAAGAAAAGAAAGTAAAGAAAAAGAAAAGAAAGTAAATAAAACTAAAGTAAATAAAACTAAAGAAACAGATTATCCTTTTGAGTTGTTTTGGAATATGTACGATAAAAAAGTTGGAAGACCTAAATGCGAAAAGAAGTATGAAGCAATTAGCGAACAAGATAGAGTTCTAATTTTTGAGCATGTTTTAAAATACATTGAAGCGCAACCCGACAAGAAGTATCGCAAGAATCCCGAAACATATCTGAATCAAAATGCTTGGCATGATGAAATTGTAGGAGCTACACAATCTAAAACTTTTGTTGAACAGCAACTTGAAAGGCAGTCAAGAAAAGGAATTGCAACGGAACAAGAAATTGAAGAGGCATCAAAACATGACACAATCATCGAACATGACACAGACTTTTAGTCTAGGAAAAAATCTTTATGAGTGCAAATGTATTCAATGCAAAATTGAATTAGATGAACTTAAAGAACAATTTCCCGAAGGAACACCAATTCCGATTAAGTGCGATAAGTGCAAAGAAGAAACTGATTACAAATTAAAGCTCAAAATATTTAATGATCGCTTTCAGTCTTTTTTGAAAGAAGTTCCCGAATGTTACAAGGAGCATATTAAATTTAAACTTGACTTAGATACTTTTGATAAATATAAAAATTGGTTCAGCAATAAAGATAAATGGGGAGTCATTTACTACGGCACAACTGGAACGGGAAAAACTACCAAGGCACTTATTTCACTTGCTAAGGCAGAAGTGTTTCTTGGAATCAAAGGCGAGTTAATTGAAGCTCCAAGATTAGCAAAGCGTTTAAGATCTGATGCAATGAATGGAAAAAATCCCGAAGAACAATTTAATTATTTTTCAAGATTAAGTGTTTTAATCATAGATGATTTTTTAACAGAACAGGATGACCACAGGGATAAAGGATTAATTGAAAGCTTAATTGCAGAGCGTGAAAAGCACTTTAGAAAAACTTATCTTACAACGAACGCAACTCCCGAACAGCTAACAGAAGAAACCAATGGATATTCTTTGCGGATGCAGAGCAGGATGCAAAAAATGATTAGAATGGCAGTGAAAGGAAAAGATCTCAGATCGCAGTAAACAGCGTTTAAATCGTGTTTAATTGGTTTTGTATATCTTTTATTACAGAATAAGCCTAATTAAATATTTGATACGATAATGAATAAAATAAACAACGATAAGTCAATTTATCATGAATAAGAACAAGCCAAGTTTAGAAAATACTCTTTTTTGCTATGGTTTTTACCAAAAATCCTCAATATTTCAAGGACGAGCTAAGATTGTCCATTATCCTTTTTTTGAGTGGAAAGGCTTAATATATAAAACCAGTAGTGGAAGATTGACTAAATTTACAAAGCAAGATTTAGTTAAAAATAAAATAAAATAAAACTTTTTTATCAAAAACGTTTGTAATTATATTAATTATATATATTATTGATAATATCAAGACAAAACAACGGAGAAAAAAAATGACACAACAAGAAATCAACACAGCGCAATTTGTGAAAATCGAAAAAATAGAAAATTTTTACAGAATTGTTGAAATTGGAACGAACCGAATCTATGGCATGGCTTATGATCGCATGGATGATGCTATAGAAGCTCTTGAGGGAGCTAAGAAAAGTACTTACTGGTTCAACAGACAAGCTAATTAAACAACCGCCCTTCGGGGCAATAAACAAAACAACGGAGATAAAAAGATGAATCGCAAATTAATCAATCTATTCAAAAAGAAAATGACTGCAACACGTGATGAGCAAATCAAGCTACACGAAAAAATTGATAAGTACTCAGAACAAGAACAGGACAAAGCTTATTATCAAGCAGAAGTAGAACTTAATAACAAGTGGTTTCGTGAAATGATTATGGCAGGAGCTTAAAATGATAATAAAAGACATAACAGGCGACGAACTAGAAATCAGCCTAAGAACCAACAGAGATGGAACAAAGAGACTTTGGATTTGTAACACCGAAACTGATGAGGGTCATGAATGTTGGAGAGTAGGAACGATATTCAACCCCAGTGATATTGATACAATTATTGAAGCTTTGCAAGAAATAAAAAGGAGTTTGTAGGATGAGTAAAAGAGAAGAATTATTAAAAGCAGTTGATGATGCTTACATTAAAGCATTGGAAGCTGACGAAGCACACGACCAAGCATTAACAGAATTAGAGTGTCATGAAGAGCAACAGAAGGGAAAAGGCGAATGATTGAATTATTAATTGTAATCGGAGCAATAGTTTGTGGATGTGGGATACTTTTATCATTGTTATGTGTTTTGACACTTACCTTAAACATTGTTTTAAATAAAAAATTACCTTTTTATAAAGATTTGTTTGAATGGGTGAAGCACCGAAGAAAATTTAAAGAGTGGCTACTAAAGGAGAAAGGCGAATGAAGTGTGATACATGCGGAAAATTCAGTAAAGAAAGTGACATAATACACATATGTGGTGAGTATGAAGAAGAATGGACAGAGTGTATAAGATGCACAAGTCAATACGAATTAGATAAACTAAAGGAAAAAGGCGATGAGTGAGGACTACACTGATGCTGATTATATCAGAGATATGACAGCTAAAAGATTTGGATGGATGGACTTCGACCACTACAAGATGAATATAGATCACATTGATATAAGATTACAACAAATGTTTGATTATATTGTAATTTTAGAGTGTCAATTAACTTAAAAGGAGAAAGGCGAATGAGATTTAGAGGCACAACAGAAGAGGGTGAGGTAGTAGAGTTTAAATCATACTGCAAAGATTCAGATCATGTAATTGAGTATGGTTCTGAAATAGGCATTCAAAAAAATATTTGGAAGTATGTAAAGAAAGATAGCTTAATATGTGTAGAAGTTGAAGACCTCGAACGCCAACTTGCGGAGGCTAGGGAGAATATTTACAAGTTTGCTGAAATAGCCCTAATGGAAGGCAAAGACGAGTTTGGTCATTCTTGGGAAGATTTCAAAATTTATGTATTAGATGAACAACTAAAGGAGAAAGGCGAGAATGAGTGAAGTAAAAAAAGCTGAAGCTATGTTAATAAAGTTTTTTAAATTTGATAAGCTAATTTTAGAGAATGCAGAGATTAATACAGACACAGAAAATGAAATTATTATTTATGAAGACACTGATTTTCAGATTATAGATAAAACAGGGACAAAGCTAACAATTAAGATGAGAAAAAAATAAATGACATTTAGAAAATCAAAATACAAAAACAAGAAAGTTATATACGATGGAATTAAATTTGATTCACTTCTTGAGATGAGAAGATATAAAGAACTTGTAATTCTTAGAGATCTTGGAGAAATTAGAAATTTAGAACTTCAACCAAAATTCTTATTACAGGATAAATTTAGGCATGAAGGAAAAGGAATTAGAGCAATTCATTATGTAGCAGACTTTAAGTATATTCGAGGCAATACAGTTATCGTAGAAGATGCAAAAGGAATGGAAACAGATGTATATAAGATTAAGAAGAAACTATTTTTAAACCAGTACGGAACTAAATATAAATTTATTGAGGTAAGAAAATGAAAAACGATTTTGAAGATTTGAGCGATTTTGACGCTCCCAAAATAAAGATTCCAAAAATAAAGAATATGGAAATAAAACCAAAAGATCCAGTGGAAATTATAACAGAAGAAGAAAGCAAAGAAAATAGAAAACGTGGACAAATTTTAAACTTGTTCTTATGGGTTTTTATTATAACTTCACTAACTTTTTATATTCTACTTAAATTAAACTAAAATAAACAACAAGGAAAAATAGCAATGAGTGAACAAAAAATTTACGTAGGTGGAGCAAAAGAAATAAGTGGTAATTTTGGAGCTTTCCATAGAATCAGTTTTAATAAAGATGATCTACAATTATTAGTTGACAACCTAAATGAAAAAGGTTGGGTAAATGTCAACATGAACAGAAGACGAGAACCTTCGCAATTTGGTCAAACTCATTCCTTAGTTATTGATAATTGGCAACCTAATCAAAATAACCAAAATAATCAATCTAATAATGCTACTCAGCAATTTCAGCAGGGGCAGAATACTCAGTTTCAGCAACCTGTAAATGAGCCACCTTCTTTTAGTGAGTCTGCCTCAATGCCTAATTTTGATGATATTAATGATGAAGAGGAGGAAAACTTGCCTTTTTAATTTTCAATAGAATAATATATTAAATAAGGCTAGGTCTGTACAACCGAAAAGGAAATTACTCAATTCCCTGCCTTTTTTATAATGAGTTAATAATTGGAGAATTATTATGAAAGAATGTTTTAAATGTAAAAAACATAAGGTGCTAAGTGAATTTTATAAGCACTCGCAAATGAAAGATGGTCATGTTAATAAATGCAAAGAATGCAATAAAAAAGATGTAAATGAAAATTATAAGAAAAATATAGACCACTATAAAGCTTATGAGAAGACTGAGAAAAGAAAAAAATCTCATAATGAAAGATCTAAAAAGTTTTGTAAAAAGTACAGGAAATTAAACCCAAAGAAGTACAAAGCTCATCAAATAGTAAATAATTCAATTAGGTCGGGCATTCTAATAAAGTCAAAAACATGTTCTGAGTGTAATTCAAATTATCACATAAATGCCCATCATGATGATTATAATAAACCCTTGGAAGTAAGATGGCTTTGCTCTAGTTGTCATAATTATTGGCATAAACACAATCAAGCATTAAATCAATATTAATTTTTATTTTTATTTTTAGTATTCTAAACTATATTTAACTACTTACCCCCAACACTGGATTAGTTTTTTTAATTCTTTCGTTGGGCTTTTTTTTGTTTTATTTTAATACTTTCTTATTATTTATACTTGTATTTATATTAATAATATATATTTTATCTATACAAACAACGAAACAAAAGGAAATAAAGATGAAGACAGAATTTAACTTTCACCACCATGACTGCACATCGTCATTATTCAGAATGCTTTTAAACGGAAAGTATTACTGCCATTTAAGTATCTCAATGACTCATAACATGTCAAAGAAAAAACCTGTTTTAGTTAACAGTGATGGAACTGAATTTAGTGTAAGTAATCACAATTGGATTACTCAAGATCAATATAACAAGTTTGTTGATTACCTAGTGAACGAAAAACAATTTAGCAGAATTTAGGAGACAGGAAAATGAAAACTTTAAAAAGAAAAATCGTTTTAGCTTGTTGTCAGAATCAGCACTTTAAAGCTGAATATCCAAATTATGATAATGACGCAGATGTAAGCCTTAGATGTCAGTTAAATTTAGACTCATCTAAGTACTGGGATATTAATACATTTTTAATTCATGAGGTGATGAAATGAGCAATAAAGCACAAAAAGAATATTGCGATATAATGAAAATTGAATTAAGCGAAAGAGAAAAAGTAATATTTGATGGAGCTTATACTTTTGGAAGAATTGATGGAGAAGAGTTTTTAAAAGAAAAAGAAAAAGAATGTGAAGAATTATTAAAAAAATTAGGTGAATCTATTAATTATGTATCATTCGGATTAAATAGTAATGAAGCTTTAGATTTATTTAAAGAAGCTTTTTTAAAAAAGAAATTAAAGGAAAATAAATAATGAAATATTTAATGCTGATTATATCATGTTTATTTATTGCATTAGTTGATGAAGCTAAAGAAGGAAAAGAAGATCTTGTAATGCTTATAGGGATTATTTTTTTAAATTCTAGCCTTATTCTTTTTTCGTTAAAGGAGGATAAATGAAACTAATATTACTATTAGCCCTTTGCTTATCCGCAGGGGCTCAAGACTACATTCTCAAAGACGTAATTGATAACCTTGTTAGAGTCGAAAGCGATGGAAATACTTTTGCTGTAGGTGATAACGGGAAAGCTGTGGGATGCCTTCAAATATGGGAAATCATGGTGAAAGAATGTAACAGGATTTTAAGCAGAAATGAATTTACTTTAAAAGATCGCCTAAGTCCTAGACGCTCAAAATATATGGCTACTGTTTTTTTATCAAAGCAGATAAGCAGGTATAAAGCAAGACTTGGAAAATTTCCCGATGAATACACTTTGGCTTCATCTTGGAATACAGGCAGTATTTTTAATCAACTAAACAGAAAATATATAGTAAGATATAAACTAAAAAAGAAGGTATAAATATGAATGAAGCAGTAAACGAAATGGATAAGAAACTTGATGAAATTAAAGAAAGTCTAAATGATATTAGAACTCCTGTTGATGATTCAATTACTCTTGATAATTATAAAAGATTATTGAAAAAGACAGGCTTAAAACAAAAGGAAATTGCAAAGAAATTAGGTATCAGTGAGTTGACTATTTCAGCAATTAAAAAAGAAAGAATGAAATTGCACAAGAAACATATTTTAAGTCTTATTGGCTTAATTACAGTATTAAACAACGAAGAAAATTAAATAAACAACGAGAACCAAAAGATGAATAATTACCAACTCAACAGACCTTCCAGTTTAGATAAAAGAATTGGATGCACTGCAAGCGGAACAGTAGAACAGGAATTTCCCGAAGAAGAAACAAGCCTAGTAGCAGAAAAAGGAATTAAGCTTCATAAGCTCTTAGAAACTGGTGAAACTCCCGACAATTTAGATTCTGATGAACTTTGGAATTTAGAAACAGCAAGAAAGCAAATTAAAAAATTAGTAAGCGACCTTGAAGAAAAAACTGGCGAAGAAGTACATATTCATAAAGAAATGAATGTAGATATATTTTTAGACTTTGATAAGTTCACAAAAGGAACTGCCGATCTAGTTCTTGTATCAAAAGATATGATCGTGATAATTGACTATAAAAGCGGTCGTGTAAAGGTAGATAAAACATCTTATCAGCTCCAAGCTTATGCGCTAGGGGTTTCGCAGTATTTTAAGGCTTCTGATAAAAAAATAGTAATTGGAATCTGTCAGCCTTTATGTTATAAGAAAATTCAGATTAAAACTTTTGATGAACAATATGCAGTAGAAAGTTTTAGGAAATTATTAAAAGATCAAAAAAATAATCCTTATCATTTTAATACTGGAAGTCATTGTAAGTATTGCAAGTTTAGAACTCAATGCCCTGCCTTAGCTAACTCAAGTAAAGAATTAGTAAAAGTTGCCAATGAAATCACAGCACAGCAAGCACCACAATTTTTAGAAAAATATACACTTGTAAAAGGTGTTCTTGATGATGCCTACAAGAAAGTAAAAGAGCTTGTTTCTCAAGGGCTTGTTAAAGGTTATGAGATCAAAGAAATTGCAGGAAGAAAAAAATGCACTGATATTGAAGGTGTTTATAAAGAGTGGAAAGATTATATTAAGCCAAGCGAATTTATGGGTTTATGTGATATTAGCTCAACGGAGTTTATTGACTTTGCTAAACGCAGATTAAAGGATATTGAGGACATTAAAACCTTAAAGGATTCTGAATTAAGAGTTAAAAAATCCATTGAGCCTTTTATGACTACTGGCAAGCCTTCCAAGAAGATTGTAAAATCTATAAAAAACATAGAATAATAATATTAATTAACTTGTAAAATTCTTAATTATGTATATTTTTAATATTATAATTAAAAACAACGGAGTTAGTTAAGATGAAAAAAATGAATCACGCAGAGTATCAAAAAAATGTAAAAAGTAAATCTGATGCAGAATTGCTTTACATCATTAAAGATTGCCAAGAATCACTTGTAACAAATCCCGATACGATCAATGCTAGTTATTATGCTGATGAAATCTGTTATTGCGGGATGGAGCTTAAAAAGCGTAAAGACGAATTAAAAAAAGCTTTAGGAATTAAATAAAATGAATATAACAAAGGAGCAACATGAAAAGATTTTAAAACGAGTTAGAGCGAAAGCTTTAGCAGATCTTAAAAATCCAAAACTTGCCAAAGTTGCTAGAATGACTTTGGATAAATTGAAATAAAAAACAACGGAATAAAAAAAAATGAGTAATGAAGTAATAAAAGAAAACGAAGTTGATTTCTCTAAATTTTCAAATTTAATTAATCCTCAAATTGCAGGACAACTTTCTAAAGTTGATACAATGGCAAATGAGCTATCAGAAATCAAAAAATTAAAACTAGCCACGATGGAAGCGGTCGCAGTAGCTTCTTTTAAGAATCAAGTAAAAGTTATGCTTGAACAAAACTCAGAATTGATTATGGGATTGCAGAACTCACCTATGGGTTTTAAAACTGATAATAAAAGTGGATACGATCAAAATAAGGTAATTGAATGTGCTGTAGTTGCGCTTTCTTATGGTTGCCACTTGTCGGGAAATCATTTTAATATTATTGCCAGTAATGCTTACATCACTAAAGAAGGCTACTTTTATAAACTTTCTGAAATGGTTAAAAATAGTGGTTTGAATTATCGTATTGTTCATGGCATTGCAGAGCCTACAGATAAATTTGAAACTCTTTGGAAAATTGAATCCGAAGTGTTTTGGAGCTATGGCAGAAATAAAGAAAAAGGTCAAAAGCTTTCTTTTGTAATTAAAGGCGCAGGACTTAAAAAAGATTGGAAGACTAAAGAAGTAATGGTCGATCAATATAAGCAAACGACTTCTTTAACTACTCAAGATCAAATTCGAGGCAAGGCAGACAGAAAAGTCATGCACTGGTTATGGTGTACCTTAACAAGTTCACATATTCCCGATATTCCCGAAGATATTGATGGTGATATTATTGAAGGAAAAGTTTCTAAAGATTCCAATGTTTTTGAAGAACTCGAAAAAGAAGAAAAGAAAGTTGTTTCAAACAACGAAACAAAAAAAGAAGAAAAAGCTGATAAAGCTCAAGAAGAAGTAATTGAGCAAAAGCAGGAAGAAAGTAAAGTTCCTACTCTTAAAGAAGAAATTGCTTCGCTAGAAACTGCCGATCATCATGTAACTTGGATGCTACAAAGATGTTCGGCAGTAAATGTCAATCCAACTGAATTTAAAAATTATCTAGTTTCTAATGGCGACATAAAAGAAGGCGTAGTAATGAATTCACTCGAAATTGAAAAGCTTGCCGATATTTGCACAAGAGCAGATAGCATTATAGATGAAATCAAAAAAAGCTAAATAAGGTTATGCAGGGGGCTAAAATCCCCTGCTATAATAATCATGACAAAATATGAGGGAGCTGTTATTTCAGCTTATACAGGCGTTTTAATTGGATGCCCTAAAGAGTTTCATAAATACGCAGAGATAAAACTTAAAAGATCTTTTTATATGCACGAATTTAAAAAGAAAGAAGTTAAGAAAGAATTGAGGGAAAAGTCTTTTAATAATTTCATTGATTTACATTTAAAAATAATTAACCCACAGGGCAACTAAAATGACTGTTAAAGCCGTTTATTACTCCGATAATAACAAACTACATGAAACACCTTTCTATGAAGGTTTTGATGCATCTAGGATGATTAAGGCAGGAGAATTTTTGCAGAAGGAAGAAGCAGTTGAAGTTGATTCAATAGAAATAATTGAAACTGATGAAGAAAACGAAGATCATGTTTTGCAGATTTGGAATAAGAATTTTCTTTGCGAATGGTTTGTTAATATTGCAGAAGATATTAAAAAGCATTATGAAGGCGAAGAGTTGCAATTTATTGAAGCTTTTGATTCCTGTATTCTTGGCGTAGTTTCAAAAGATAGTCACCTTTCAGTTTTGTACGATTCAGCTTTAATTGCAGAGCAGTTAATAAGATCTGATTTAGCTACCGAGGATGATATTCAGTTCGTTATGAATGAAAAAGAAAGAGTTTACAGCGAATGTACTTTTACTGATTTTCCTCAAACTTGGCTCAAGCGTTTGAATTTATAGTTCTTGCGGTGTAGCTTTTAAAAGAAATCCGCTTATTCATCTTTGTGGTTTTTCGTTGTTTGACCTCCTTGAAATATAGGGGGTTTTTTTGTGTCTTGATTAAATATATTAAAAAAATATATCAAAACACTTGTAAATAGTCTAAATATGTATATAATTAATATTATTAACAATAAAACAACGAAGGAAATAAGATGATGAATTATAACTCACTAACAGAAGCAGTTTACAGCGTAGCAAATCAAGAAAGCCTAGAAGGGTTCAAATTAATCACTGGTGTTAAATCTGATGAATGGGCAGGTTTTCAGCAATGGATTAAGATTGGAAGAAAAGTTAAGAAAGGTGCTAAGGGAGCGCAAATTAAAATCGTAGTAACCAAGAAAATCAAAAACAAAGATGAGGAAGACGAGAAGAAAACAGTTTGTAAAAATCTTTATGTTTTTAATAAAGATATGACTGAAACAATCGAAAAGTAATTACAACGGGGCGAAAGCCCCAAAGCAACGGATAGTGAATAATGAAAATAAAAGAAACTGATGGAGTTTATAGAATCGAAAATGAGAACGGAAGCATAGTAGGATTTTTCAAAACTTTAGAAATAGCTGAAAGAAGATTAAAGCAAGAAAAAGCTTGTTTAAAAACTTTAAAACAAGACGAAGGAAAATAAAGATGAAATATTATAACAACGAAACGAAACAAACTATTGATGTGATTGAGCATATTGTAACTCGCAATTTTTGGGAGTTTTACATCATAGAAAAATTAGATGATGATAGAGCTTTTGCTTTAGTTCATGGACATGAAACTGAAATGGGATATGTGAGCATGAAAGAAATTAGCCCACATATAATTTCAAGAACAAGCGAACTAGAAGAATTGTTTCCGCCTATCGGATGGGTTAAAAAAGAGGATGATAAATAAAATGTATAACGACACCGAGCAATTTTATCCGACTCCGAATTACTTAGCTTTGCGAATGGTAATGAAAATTAAAAGCAAGAAGCAACCTAGTTTAATTCTCGAACCATCGGCAGGTGATGGGCAAATTTTAAGAGCAGTTGATAAGCGTTGGAGTAGCAGGGCTACTCACTGGTTTGAGATAAATAAATCTAGACATGATGCACTTAGAAGACTTTCTCACTATGGCTATCAAGGAGAAGATTTTTTACAATCCGATATGACTGAAAAGTATGATGCTGTAATTATGAACCCACCTTTCAATCGTGGTGAAGATCATATTTTAAGAGCTTATGAAGCACTGAAAAAAGGCGGTCAGCTTGTTTGTTTAATTTCATCTGCAACACTGGATGGAAAGACTTTAAAAGAATCCAAGATAAATAAAATCTTAGAATTGGAAGAAGCAGAAGTTGAAGACCTTGAAGATGTTTTTTCAAGAAGCGAAGCAACACGCAAAACAGGCGTTCAATGTTCTTTGATAACTCTTACTAAGACTTATGGAGAAAGACAAGAATTTGATGCCTTAGGCGAAGGATTAGAAGAGAATTTTAATCCGCTTGCAACTATTTCTCAGAATACAGAAGAAGCAAAAGTAAAAGTTTATAATTATATTGAAAGTTTGGTAGATCAATATAATACGATGATTAAAGAATTTGATAAAGTTTGTATTTCCAGTGAAAAGCTTTTTAAGACTAAGCCAAGTTTTGTTTGCGAAAAAACTATGCCTACAATTCCTGCTACAATGGAATTTAAAAAGAATCTAACCAATGAGTTTTGGAAGAATGTTTTTAGGAAAACTGAAATGTCAGATTATATGACAACTACAGAACATGAACGATTTATGGAAAGGCAAAATAGCCAAGCTGAAAAATCCTTTACTCAAGAAAATATTGCCAAGCTTATGATTGAGCTTATTGAATCCTCAAGCGAAATTATTGAAAGATCTGTAAGGCATATTTTTAACTGCATCACTAGCAATCATTATTACTCAAATAAGTTTGAAGGATGGAAAACGAATAAGCATGACAAAGTTGATAAGAAACTTATTATCCCGAATGTAGCTTGCTATAAATGGGGACAATCCTTTAACTACCATAAAGAGGAATACTTGGTAAATATCGAAAAAACTCTTTGCTTATTAATTGGAAAGAAGTTTAGAGATATAAGCATAAATCATAAATCAACAATTCAACATGCTTTGCACTATGCCGAAACTGGCGAGTGGCACGATTCTTATTTCTTTAAATGTAAGATCTTCAAGAAAGGAACTGTTCACCTTACTTGGAAATCAGAAGAGTTAAGGCAGAAATTCAATCAAGTTGCCTGTAATGGCTCAAATAATATCGGAGGCGGTTTTTAATTATTTTTCATCTTTTATGTATTTTCTTTGTTTTTAGGCTTGTTTTATATTAAAAAATATGTATTATTAATATTATCAAAACAAAATAAACAAGGAAATAAAGATGAATACAGTATATCTAGCAGAGCAAATGAATAGGGAAGCAGATCAGCTTCAAAGTAAAATTTTAGATATAGATTTCTATATCGAGAAATGCAGTGAAGCTAACCAACTCGAACAAGTAGAAGAGTTAGGAAAGATTTCAACTAAGCTTCTTGATTTTCAAGGACAACTTTATGAATCAGCTAGAAAGTTGAGATCTCTAGGAGATAAATAATAAAAAAGCTCCCTTCGGGGAGCGCAAACAACGGAGAAAATAAAATGGTTATCAAAAACAGCGTATGTGGTAATTTTTGTATCACTAAAGATAAAACTAACAAAACATGTAGCGGATTCGTTTTTACTATTCATGACAAAGAATCTTGTGGAACACTTTATCCTTTTTATGAAACTGGAACATTAGCAAAAATGGAATACTACGCAAATGAAATGGAAATTTTTTTTAAATAAAATAACAACGGAGAAAATGAGATAATGAAATACTTATTATTACTAATTATCAGTTTAAGCACTTTTGCAGTAGATTATCCGCAAAGTGATTTTAATAATTACAGATCTTATCAAGAAAAAGGTAGAGAACTTTTAGGTAAGAAAAAACAAAACAAAAGAGATTTAGAATCTTTGGAAATTGAGATAGAAAAATTGGAATTAAAAGTAACTACTTATGAAGATCAATTGGATGCGCTTAGGGTAAGAAAAAATATTAGAAGATCTACCACTGATTCAATTAGAAATAAAATTCGTGTTCTTGATAATAAAGTAGATAAACTAAAAGATAGCGAAAGAAAAATAAAATCAGAAGATTATAAGATAGAAAAGGAATTGGAAGAAGTTAGAGAAAAATATAATTATTACAGGATGAAAATTCAAAATTATTACAAAGCAGTCAAGGCAGAAAAAGAAAAACAACAAGAGCAAAAAGATGAGGTAAAAAAATGACAGACTTAGAAAAAGAAGAATGGCTAAAAAATAATCCTTTAGCTTGGGAAGAGTTTAAAAGACTTTCTTACAAAGTGGCAAGAACAGGAAAGAAATTCAGCTTCAAGGCAGTTGTAGAAAAGCTTAGATGGGAATCTTATTTCTCTTATGAATCAAAATATAAATGGAGTAATTCAGTAACAAAATATGCAGGTATGAAGTTTTTGAAAGAGTATCCGCAATTCAGAAATCAAGTAATTATTAAAGGACAAAACAAATGAAATTTTTAGTAACCGCAATCACAATCTTATCTTTCTTAATGTCATTCCTTGTATTTTTAATCTCTAAGTCTGCAATCCATGAAATCTTATGTGTATTGTTATTTATAATTTCAGCAGGTGGTGTATTCACTTACTACATCGTTGAAACAATTAAAGGAAAAGAATAATGAACCACGAAATCAAGAAGCTTAAAAGTAAGTTTATTATCAAGCTAGGAATTAATCAATACATAAATAGTAAAGGTCGTATGCAAAGGGGCTTAGAACATGCTGAAAAATTCAAAACAAAGGAAATAGCAGAGCGTACTTTAAGATTTTGGATTAAGGGCGTTTTAAGAGAGGTTATGTAGGATGAAAAAATTTAAGATCTACAGCGCAACCGCATCACACACAAAAAGATGCAGATCAATTCAAGAAGCAGTAGCTTTTAAAAATAGCCTTTGCAGGTTTCAAAACTGGATTGTGAAAGAGGTTTAAAAACAAATAAACAACGGAGTAAGAAAGGTGAATAAAAGATTATATAAAATAGAAGAGTTTAAAGATTTAAAAGAAGTTTATGGAATCCCTACAGGGAATAATGCTCAGTATAACAAAGAAACAAAAAAGTTTGAAATACTCAAAGTAAAGAGAAAGTATATCACTGTAAGAATAGGTGACTACACGCCTTTTGATTGTGATGTGAATGGAAGAGAAAAAAGTGATTACAATGCAGGGTTTATGTTTTATAGATCTTTAGAAGATGTTGAATATTATAAATCAAGACTAGAAAAAAATAGATTCTTATCTGATGAATTAAGATTTGCGAATAGCTTTAACAGACTAAGCGATAAACTTATTGATATGATGGTTGAGGAGCTAAAAGAACAATGACAAAAAAAGACCTAGATAAAAAAGTTCAAGAGATAGAAAGCATCTTGAATAAATCAATTAAGAATCAAAGAAAGGGGTTTAGGGTATGAGAATATTTATAGTTTATCAAGAACATCATTATTGTTATGGGCATTTTAAACAATCAGTAGATAAGGTTTTTGATTCAAGAAAAAAAGCGAAAGCTTATTGTGATAAAAAAAATGATAATCCAAATTCAAATTATAGATATGTAAGAAGTAAGGAGTTAATGTGATGAAAAAAATTTATTCAATTAAAGCAGTATCAGTTTCAAAAGAAATAAACATAAGAGAATACAAATTACTAAAAGAAACTGAAAAAACTTTTCAATGTTGTGATGATTTAGGCACTAATATTATCAAGAGAAAAGCACTTAAAGATGTAATTGTAGAAGGGAATATAATAGGCTCAAGAAAATCGTTTACTGATGATAAAGAAAAAGCAATTTTGTTAGCGGAAAGAATTAGAGATATTTTAATAAAAATTGAAAACTCAAGAATTGAAAGCGCAGAAAAAAATATTGGCAATTTGAAAGAAGCTAAGGTTTCAATAAAAAAGTTTAGGGACAATTAAAATGAAAAAGAATATTACAAAAGAATTTGAAGATTTTGTTTTAAAGAGGCTAGAGCATGATGCTATTTTATCAATTTGGTGGATGAGTGATTTTTATGCTGATTGCTGTGATGTTCTAGGGATTGATGGAAATGAGATAAACAAAAGCTCGAATAAGATTAGAAGAAGACTTTTATCAATGAAGAAAAAGGGATTAATAGATAGTCGAAGAACTGGAACAGGATATTTAGGTAAGACGGATTTTGGTCATAGTTCAAGCAATACTTACACTAAAAAAGGATTTTGGGACAATTAAAATGAGCGTTGGATTTAGAAAGGGCGAAGGCACTGGAACTAATACAGCAGGTAAGAACTGGCAGGATTCCAAACTTTGGAAATGCAAAAAATGCGGTGCAGATAAGTTTAGAAATAAATGTGTTAAGGGGTGTGATGAAAAACAAAAAGACACTTGAACAAAGTATGAATGACTTAAATGAAGCGACTAGTAATTGTGAAAAATCTATGCTTGATGTTATTTCAGTTCTCAACAAAACAACAAAAATCATAAATGATGGTTTTAAGAAAATTAAGGTAGGTAAGAAATGAAGTACTGTTTTTGATAATGTATCTTAATGCTTCTTTAGCTATTTTATTAAAATGCTTTTTGAATGATATGAAGATTGACAAATAAGGATTTAAGAAGTAAGAATAAATATCAACATTTAGACTAAGCTTAGAACCGAGAGGTTAAAGTTTATTTATTAAAACTCTATTCTTTGGCGAGGATGGGGTTTTTTATTATCCAAAAACTAGCAATTAACTGCCTATTTACTTTACAGTACCACTTTTATCACCTGCTTAACTTTGACAGGAGTTTACAAAAACACTGGAAAAACTCAAGAATAAGTGCTAATTTAGGGCGTAAACTACTAATAAACTCGCATTTTATGCACCAAAATAGGCTTAAACTCCATGAAAACTAATAATGATGTTAAACAAATTCAGCTCGTTAAGATAGACGATCTTGTTCCTGCTGAGTACAATCCTAGAAAGCTAAGTGATAAGCAAAAGGAAGATTTAAAAGCTTCTCTTGAAGAGTTTGGATTCGATATTCCCGTTGCAGTTAATCAGCACAAGGATAGGAAAAATGTTATTATTGGAGGTCACCAAAGAGCCTTAGTTGCTAAAGAAATGGGTTATGAAGAAATCCCTGCAATCTTTTTTAATCTTAACCTTGAGCAAGAAAAGCAGTTCAATATCCGATTGAATAAAAATGGTGGCGAGTTCGATTTTGAAAAGCTCGATGAATTTTTTGATAAAGATAAACTTGTTGACTGGGGTTTTGAAGAGTGGGAACTTGACACTGAGTGGAATGAGCTAGATCCAGTTGAGGAAGCTGAAGAGCCGTCATTGGAAAAAGATGTAGTACTAAAAATATTGATTAAAAAAGAATATTCAGAAATTGAAGAAGAATTAAAATCTAAAATTCAAGATGTTTTAAAGGGTTACAATGGCGCTTCATTACAATAACATAGAAGTAAATGTTCTTGCATCTTATGAATACCTTAGAGGTAAGGGAATAAGAACAACTTTTGCTGATAATGTTTTTCAAGATCATAAGAATGGCAAAATAAACCTTATGGTTGATAGTGGGGCGTTTTCTGTATTTCAAAACAATAAAGAAAGAATAAAAATAGAAGATTATAATGCTTTCTTAAAAAGCTATCATGAGGAATGTAATAAATATGTCATGCTTGACGTTATTGGAGATCAAAAAGAAACAGAATTAAACTTTAAAAGAATGGTTAAAAACAATCTTAGACCAATGTTCGTAGCAACAATGAAAGACAAGGATTTAAACCTTCTAAGCAGTTCTATGGAAGTAAATAGAGATATATGCGTTGCGGGTGGTTTTACATCTAAAGGAAATTGGCTTAAAAAAAGATTTCAAGACATATATAAAAAAACAAATAATCAAGCACAGATACACGGTTTAGCTTATGTAAATTTTAAAGACATATTTAGACTACCTTTAAAGAGTGTTGATTCTTCATCGTGGACGTCCGGTAAACGATATGGAACATTAAGCTATTTTATTGAAGGACATGGAGTAAAGAGCTGTCAAGCAGGAGAAATTCTAACTGGAAAAGGTCTTACACCTACGCTAAAAAAACTTTTTAATAAATACAAAGTTAAGCAAAAACACTTTAAAGGGCAATATATGACAGGTAATAAATCTGTTATCGTTTTCTTTTGCATCCTTTGTCATTATCAATATCAAGTCTATGCAAAAAAGCAGAAGCTAGATTATTTTTTAGCTATTGCTTCAAATGCTGATTATCTAGGATACATGAAATTTATCGAGTTATATAAAAAAAATGAACTAAGCTATGAAAGTTGGAGAAACCAATGCTAAAGCTACCTAAGTGCAGTAAGTGGAATTTATGGGAAGGTAAAGAAATAGAGGGTAATACCGATCTTGGAACTAAAACCTTATTTGTTAGAGCAGGCAACTTTGAAAAGTATAAAAAAAAATTTTCTAGGATATGGTTCTGCAAAGAGTATAGGAATTTTGATAAGATAAGAAATGTAATAGATACTCACCAAGTCGCTCTAGAAGTAACATTGAATGACATTAGCGAAATTCCTAGTGATGTTTTTCAGCGTGTTAAAATATATTTAAAAGTTGATGCTACATTAAAAAACGGTGATGAAATTTGCATTGGTACTCCTTTTTATGATGAAGCCTTTTTAATTGGAAGTGGTAACTCAGTACATGGAGAACAATATCAAAACGACAAGGAATTAAAATGAAAAAAATTTACATATTAGTAAACTTACAAGTGGAAGGGGTTCATAGTTGGAGTTCGTGTGATATAACTCAAGTTTCTTATTTAAAAAATATTCATCGGCACCAGTTTTATATCAGAGTCGAAAAAAGCGTGAGTCATACTGATAGAGATATTGAAATTATAAAATTTAAAAGAGAGATAAAACAATATTTAATCAATAAATACTGGTGTGAAAAATACCAAGCTTGCAATTTTGGCAATATGTCATGTGAAGATATTTGCATTGACATAGATAAACAATTTAAAACAAATCTAGTTAAAGTAACAGAAGATAATGAAAACGGAGCAATATTAAAATGATTTACTATTTTGGGTTAGAACCTTACGAGGAAAGATACACTTTACAACTTACTGAATGGTGCGAAAGAGCATTTAAAAGAAGAGGTGTTGATTATAAAATAATTAAAGGTAAAACCTTAGATAAAAGTAAAAAGATAAAAACTGGTCAAGTTCTTGATGCTCATGGAAGAACTTTTTTTGCTATGTCGCAAATTATGGAAATGATAGAAGTATTAAAAAATACCGAAACTGATAAAAACGATGTTCTTTATTTTGAGGATATGTTTCACGCAGGAATAGAGTCTTTGCCTTATATCTTCGATCAGATACCTACAGAGAATAGACCTAAAGTTTTCGTAAGATGTTTAGCTCAAGCTATAGACCCCGATGATTTTGTTTATAAATGTAAAATGAATAAATGGATGACAAAATTTGAACAAATGCTTAACGAGTTTGTTGATGGTATTTTATTATCAAATGAAGAAATGGCATCTTATGCTCATGTTGCAGGATGGAAAGCAAAGCTCTACAATATTAGTGGGCTAGCTTTTGATAAAAATGAAGTTCAATCAAGATGTAAAAATTTTAACAAACCTTTTAAACAAAGAAAGGCAAGAGTTGCTTTTACTTCTAGGTTTGATGAGGAAAAACAGCCTCACTTCTACATGGACTTAGCAGAATTATATAAAAACTTAGATATAGAATTTGCTATATTTTCGGGAAGTAAAATTAGAAGCAATAATAAATCAGTGCTAGAAAGATTAGATAAGCTTAGAAAAAATAATACAATAAAGGTATATGAAAACCTAAGTAAAAATGAATATTATGATTTACTAAGTGAAACAAGACTTGTCTTTAACTGCGCTCTTCAAGACTGGACTTCCAATACAGTAAGTGAAGCCGATGCGTTAGGGTGTAACGTCTTGTTTCCTGCATATAGAAGTTTTCCTGAAATATTTAATAACGACAGAAACCGAATGTATGTACCTTGGAGTATAGAAGATGCTAAAGAAAAACTTGAAATTTTAATAGCTAATCCCTCTAATAAAATCGGTCAAATTAGTAATTATACTCACACAACAAATGATAGAATTATAGATATTTTATTAGGTAAAGGTGAAAAGTACTGTAGGTCAAAAGTTAACTATAGAAATCATCTAATTGAGGAAAAGTATTAATGTTGAAGGTTAAGGAAATATTCGGCACAACTATTGAAGGCGAAGGATTATTTACGGGAACAAAAGCAATCTTTATTCGCTTGAGTGGGTGCAATATTTGGAATGGTAAAGCAGAAACAAAAGCTAAGTCAGCTTGTCCATATTGTGATACTGATTTTGTAGGTGGTAAAGAATTAACTGAAAGTCAAATACTGGATAAAGTTTTTGATTTAGATAAAGATAAAAATACTCCTTTAATAAATCTTACTGGTGGTGAGCCATTGCTCCAAGATATTGATAAGCTTTGCGGTATGCTTATTTCTTGTGGCTACAAAGTTAATATTGAAACCAACGGAACTAAGCCTTTGTCGAGTAATTTAAAGGACTTAAAATCAAAAGGTTTGTTTGTTACTTGTTCGCCTAAAGTAAAGAATATTAAGCTAGATAAAAGTGATATTGATTGCCTAAAAGTTTTGTATCCTCATAACTCAGTAAAGCCCGAGGATTTTAAAGATGTGGCAGGTGTTAAGTATCTTCAACCAATAGAACTAAATGGCGTTATGGATTACGAAACGTGCATTAGAAAGCTTTATTCAATGTCAAGCGATTGGAAGCTAAGTGTTCAACTTCATAAAATAATAGGTGTAGAATAATGGAAGCAGTAAGAAGACTTCAATTCTGTTGCGGTCACAGAGTATTAAATCACGAAAGTAAATGCGCTAATGCCCATGGTCATAATTATGTAATTTATATCCATGCAAAGCCTAAAAGCGGTCTTGATGCTATTGGTCGAGTTATTGACTTTTCAGTTATTAAAAAGATTGCAGGGGATTGGATTGATAAATACTGGGATCATTCTTTTTTGATTAACGAAGCTGATTCTGATTTAGTTAATATTCAAAATGTACTCTCAAAAAATAAGCCATGCTTTATCTGCCCGTTTAATCCAACGGCTGAAAATATGGCTGAGTATCTTTTAAGAATTGTATTTCCTAAATTGTTTATTAATGAAGATATTGAAATCTGTAAAATTGAATTATTTGAAACTGAAAATTGTAAGGTAGTGGTAGAAAAATGAAAAGATATACTTGGAAAGAAATTGAAACTTTAATCGTTCAAGCTTGGGGCGGGAAGCCAGTTTTAAAAGTATGGGGAGTTCCTAGAGGCGGTATTCATGTTGCTCAAATCTTGGAGAAATATTCCTTAGCAGAAATGGTTGATGAGTTGCAGGATTGCGAACTCGTTGTGGATGATCTTATTGATAGCGGAAGAACTAAAGATAAGTATAAAGATTTAGGTTTTAATTTTTGGTGTCCAATTGAAAAAAGCGATACTGATTGGATTGAGTTTCCTTGGGAACAGGAAATGGATATTGACCATGAAGATATTATTACCCGTTACATTGAAGCAATTGGCGATGATCCTAAACGTGCAGGAGTTCTTGAAACACCTAAGCGAGTAGTGAAGTCATGGAAAGAAATTTATGGCGGTTATAAAGAAAATGCAGGAACTCACCTTTCTAAATGTTTTGATTCAGATTCAGATGAAATGGTTATTTGTAAAGATATTGAATTTTATTCTACCTGTGAACATCACATGATTCCAATTATGGGGAAAGCTCATATAGCTTATATACCCGATGGAAAAGTTGTTGGCTTATCCAAGCTTGCAAGAACAGTGGAAGTATACGCTAGAAGGCTTCAAATACAGGAACAATTAACTTGTCAGATTGCTGATGCACTAGAAGAACATATTCCGAACATAAAAGGTTGTGCAGTAGTTATTGAAGCAAAGCATTTCTGTATGTGTTCAAGAGGCGCAAACAAGCAGAACTCAAGCATGGTTACAAGTGCTTTAAAAGGGTGCTTTAGAGAAACAGATGTAAGAACTGAGTTCTTTAATCTTATTAGATAAGGAGTTTAAAATGCCACGTCCTAAAAAATCAGATGCCGACAAAAGGCTATTTCTTGAATTGTATCCTAAGCTACAAGGAAACATTTCTGCGCTTTCTTCTGCCGTAAAAGTTAGTAGACAAACGATCTATAACTGGATGAAGAATGACAAGGAGCTTAAAAAAGAACTTGATGAAATTAATGTAGATGATTTAAAATTGGACGTGGCTGAAAATCAGCTTCTTGCTTTAATTAAAGAAAAGAATTTTCCTGCGATTAGATTCTTTTTGGAGAATCAAGGCGGTTCAAGAGGTTATGGAGATAAGAAAGAAATTCGTCATACAGGGGAGATTACACTGGAAGCAAAAAAACCAAAAGTAGTATTTAAGCCAAGTAAAGAAGAATAATGCAAGATGTATCCTTGTCGGAAAAGTTCGCTCCTATGTTTGAAACTGCAAACAATGAAGATGATAATATTAGGTATATACTTCTTGAAGGTGGGCGTGGTTCGGGGAAATCATTCGGTGTTGGGACTTGGGTAAATATTAACTCATTTAATGCAGGGTGGAAATTTCTATACACTAGGTACAATATGACCTCAGCTAATATTTCTGTTATTCCCGAATTTATAGAAAAATCAGAAGAAGAATTTTTGGATAATGAACAGGATTTTGATGTTTTTAGAGGATTAGTAAAGAATAATAAAAGCGATGTTGAAATACTTTTTAAAGGTATTCAAGGGAGCAGAAAAAGCTCAGTTTCATTAAAGTCTTTAAATGGTGTTAATGTTTGGATAATTGACGAAGCAGAAGAACTTGATGATTTTGATTTATTTCAAAAAATAAACCTTTCTATTCGTACTAAAAAGCAGAAGAATATAATTATCTTAATACTAAATCCAACGATAAAAACTCATTGGATATATTCGTTTTTTTATAAAGAAGATATTAATGGACAAGTAAAAAGAAAGCGTGAAGATACGATATATATAAAAACTAGCTATTTAGATAATTTAGATAATTTACACGAATCATTCATTCAAGAAGCAGAGCGTGAGAAAAAAGAAAATTTTGAGCGATATAGGCATGTTTTTATGGGTGATTGGGCATCAAAAATTGAAGGTGCTTTGTGGGATATTGATCTAATAAATAACCACAGAAGAGATAAAGATTTACTTGAGAACTATACGCAAATTGTAGTTGCCATTGACCCTGCTGTTACTAATACGGAAAAAAGCGATGCAACTGGAATATGTGTTGCAGGAGAAAAGAAAGATGGAACTTATGATATACTCGAAAGCGATAGCGAACAATGGAAACCGAGAGAATGGGCTTTAAAAGCTTTAGCTTTCTATAAAAAGTATGATGCTAATTATATTGTCGGTGAAGTTAATAATGGCGGTGATTTAGTAGAAGCTAACTTAAAATCTGTAGCAAAAGGAAATTTTAGTTATAAATCTGTAAGAGCTTCAAGAGGTAAATTAACAAGAGCTGAACCAGTTCAGACTCTTTATTCAGAAGGCAAAGTTTATCACACTGACTTTTTTACAAACCTAGAAACTGAAATGGTTACTTTTACAGGCGTTCAAGGGGATAAGTCACCTAATGAACTTGATGCTATGGTGTGGGCAATTAACGCAATGAACAAAAAGAAACAATTTAAGATCTTCGGATAAGCTTAATTTAGTTATTGATAATTCTAATAATAAGATATTTAATTATTGATTTAGTTAATGTAAAAATAATGTTTTGTATATGTATTGATATAATCAATAGTGAGTATTGATTTTATATATGTTGACAATTCTAAAAAAGAAGTTTTTATATACACATATGGAGCAGGAGCGAAGCGGAGGCGAAGAGGCTCTAAGGATAAGGATAGGATAGGTTGGTTAATTATAAATAATATTATGATTATAAACTTAGCTTTGTTAATACTTTGAAAAATAGAAATCATGTGCATATATTTACGGATGTATACATAAGGAATTGATTCATAATGAATTTGAAGAGTTTAACAAATAAGGCTAAGAATCTACTTAGCTTCAAATCTTCACGACCAACAGAACAAAAGTCTAGTGGTTGGAGTGATTACAATTTAGGCAGTTCATGCAGTAACCAAAGTATAATTTCTATCTTATCAAATTCGGGTGAATATAATTCTCTATCAGCTCGTTTTTTATGGGCGTGGTATAGGTCAGTTAAACCTATGCGCCATGCAGTTGAAGGAATTGTTTCTCCAAGTTTTGCAAGTATTAAGCCAAATATCTATGATTCTAAGGAAAACAGATTTCTCAATTCTGATGAAACAGTTGATCTTAGCAACCTTTTAGATCTTTTTAAAAATCCTAATCCAAGACAATCGGGTTTGAAGTTCAGAGAAACTTTTGCTCCCAGTTATTTTGTAACGGGAAATCTTTACTTTGTTGTAGATATTGGAGTTGTTAGCAATCAGCCAGTTTACATCACTTATACACCACCTCAAGACGTTAGCCCTGTTAAAGGCTCAAGTGGTTTTGTAGAAAGCTATACAGTGACTTCAAATACATTGATTCAGACTTTTTATCTTGAAGAAGATGACGATGGTAATATCTCTTATATGAATAGAGATAGAGATAGAGAGCTTTTGCATATTGCGAATTTTAATCCTTGCTCCGATCCTATTGATGGGCTATCTCCTTTAAGTTCTACACTTGCAGAAGTCGAGCAATACTGGCAAGGCAATACTCATAATAATGCTTTTATTGCTAAAGGTGCTAGACCTTCGGGAATGTTAATGATTCATCCCGACGTGGATTTATCAGCCGATCAAGAAGATCGGTTAAGGGATTTAGTAGAGAAGTCTACTTATGGTGAAAACACTGGTAAGGTTTTAGTTGCTCAAGGTGGTACAAGTTATCAAGAACTTTCGGTAAATAATAAAGATATGGATTATATCAATTTAATGGAAAGAGCCAAAGTTGAAATTTACACGACTCTAAATGTTCCGCTTCCATTGATTCGAGATAAGGCGATGACGCTAAATAATTATAGTGAAGCTAAATACATGCTTTATGATTTTTCTATTTTCCCGTTCGCTGATATGATTTATGATGAGTTAAATATTCAGCTTTCAAAATATTACGATACAGAGGAAGGAAGATATGTTTTGTCTTATAACAAAGATGACGTGGATGCTACGCAAATTAGAAGAAATCTTGAGGTTGATAGGTTGGGTAAGTCGGGAGCTATTACACTTAACGAGCATAGAGATTTACTTGGATACGATGCACGCCCCGAAGGCGATGTTATTTATCAGCCACTTAATTTAGTTCCTGCAGGAGCTTCTACCGAGATTATAGAAGAAAACAATTCTGAATCTAAAGGGATAAAAAGAAGCAAAGAAATTTTTATTGAAAAGTTAAAAGAAACAAAGCAATTCTCAGAAGAAGAAATTCAAAAAAGAGCAGACGAATTATATGGGTGAAGTCCTAAAGTTAAGCTTTGAGCAAAAAGAAGAATTGGCAGAAGTTTATGATGAACAAAAACTTGAATACGAAGCTTCTCTTGCCACTGCTTTGACTGCATTTTTTATCCGTATTGGAAGAGATTTTACAAATATTTATTCTGCAACTTCTGAAATAATTGATGCCAATGAATATTCAGATGAGCTTACAGGAATTTTAAAAGAGTCTTATTTAGAAACCTCAGATTATTTTAGCAAGCACTTTGAAAGGGGATTAACTCAGCAACTAGATACCGATGATCCAAAGCTTTTAGAAAGCACAGCTTTATCCCTTGCTATTTTAAACATAAAGCGCCCTCAAATCGACAAAGACATAATTCAGTACATAAACACACAAACGCCAATTCAAGCAGGATATATACTTGATACGACTAATGAAGTATTTGATAAATCTATACTTCAAGCAATCGAATCCTTGGAGCTAGAAGAAATTGATATTAACTCAAGTTCAGTTGGTAGAGCTTCGGGAAAAATTGCAAACGAAAGAAACTTAAATCGTGTTGGTACAATAAAAGAAACTGAGATCGCAAATGCTTCTTCTGAGTCAATGTCTACGGAAGCAAGGAATTTACAGGAAGGATATAACGATCAAGGTTTAGCTTTTGAAATATTAAAGCAATGGATAACAAAGCTAGATAGTGCTGTTAGACCTTCACATGTTTCAGCTCATGGACAAGCAAGAGAAACCACCAAGCTTTTTAATGTTGGCGGTGAAGAATTAATGTATCCGACTGACACTTCTCATGGAGCAAGTTTAGGAAATACAATAAATTGCCGATGCCTTTCAATTAACACTTAGGAAAACAAAAATGGAAAAGAAAGAAAAAACTAAATTAAATTTTGAAGTAAAAGCTTTGCTAGATAATAGCGATGATAAGTATTATCATATTGAAGGTATTGCTTCTACTCCCGATATTGATAATGCAGGTGATATAGTAACACCACAAGCAATGCTCGAAAGCTTTAAAAACTTTGGTTTGCCTAAATTCCCTCACCAACACGATTTAGAACAGATGCCTTTGGGCGTTTGGGATAGTTACGAATTAAGAGGCGAAGCGACAATTCTAAAAGGTCGTATTCCTAAAGTAGATAATGAAAAGCTTTTTGCTCTTATTGAGATGGGAGCTTATGGCGGTTTATCAATTGGCTTTATTGTTATTTCTGCCGAAGATGAAGATGGTAATGATATTACAAGAAAGAGAAATCATAAAGGTCTTAGAGTTATTACTTCAATGTATGTTTTTGAAACTTCATTAGTTACTGTTCCATGCAATGAATTTGCAGAAGTTTTAGAAGTTAAGTCAGCTAATTTTGATGCGGATAAATTAAAAGAGATTAAAAGTTTTTATGAAAAAGAAAACAAAGGTAATGAAATGAAAATTGAAACTAAGGGCGCAATGCTTGCTAACTTTATTAATGAATCAATAAATGATAAAGAGAGTGAAGGCTTTACCCGTTCTGATTGGGTATCTTATATTGCTAGAATGATGAGCTTATCAGAAGAATCTGTTGAAGCGATGATTACAGGCGAAAGGGATCTTATTGGAGAAAACGAGGCATATAATCTTGCGTGGGCTTTAGATACTTATTCAGAAGTAATTAGACAGATAGCAATAGCTGAGAAGCTTGATGAGCTAGGTTTGTCAAATGAAGATGGTGCTGAAACTAAAAATAGATTTGAAAATTGTGAAACTTTGCGTGATATTGAAAAAGAACTTAAAACACTTAATATTACAAGTGAAGAAAGTAAAACAATAATTTCTAAAGTTAAATCGGTGAAGCGAGATGCTGAAAATGATTTAGAAGAAAAAACCGAGGGTAGTCGAGATGACGAAACTCAAAGCAAAACAGAATCGAAAGCTTTAGATGAAGCTTTAGAATCACTTAATTCTATAATTAACAAAAAATAAAAAAAGGATACTAAGATGAGCGAAAAAGCAATTCTTGATGCAGTTGAAGAAGTGAAAACAATTCACGTTCAAATGCAAGAAAAACAAGCTGAGTATAATGAACAGCTTAAATTGGGTTCAGACAAAACTGAAAGCGTACAAAAAGCACTTGATGATATGAAAGTTGATTTCGATAAGAAATTATCTGTCGTTGAAAAATCACTTGCTCGTAAAAACCAAGGCGTTAAAGCTGATGAAATGACTGTAAAAAGTCTTAACCACTTGAACTCAGTTCTTAAATCTCATAACAAAAAAGAGATTGACGAAGCTCAGTTTAAAGATGCAAGCGGTGCTTTTGAAAAGTATTTACGTAATAGAACAAACGAACTTACCTCAGAAGATCATATGGCACTTAAAGCTATTAATCTTGGTAATGGTTATGCTGTTCTTCCTCAAACAAAATCAGTGAATACTGTTATTGATCCTCAAGGTGGTTATTTCATGACTACTGAGCGTTCAAACAACATTACTGAAAAGCGTTTTGATGGTCATGGTTTATTTGAACTCGTTGGTAAAGTTAATAACTCTACTGGTCGTTTTGAAGAAATCATTGACTGGGCTGATTATGATATTGCTTACTACAAAAATGAACTTGATGATTCCTCTGCTCCTGCTGATGGTGAAGACTTCAAGCTTGTTACTTGGGAAGCTAAGACTCAAATGTATGGCAAAAAATTCTCTTATGAATCTTTGCAGGATATTCCCGAAGTTCAAAACCATGTAATGTCACGCCTTCTTAGCGGTGCAATGCGTCAGACTTCTGACCTTCTTGTTACTGGTAACACTCAAGGTAAGCCACGTGGTATTCTCACATATGATAACGGCACAACTTACGGAAAAGTTGAACAAGTAGATTCTTCCGTTGCAGGTGCTTTCACTTTTGATGATGTTCTTACTACACTTCCAAGTGTTTTAAAAGATGATTATCATGCGAACAGTGATTTCATTATGAGACGTGCAACTTTCATGAATCTTCTTTCACAGAAAGATAATGAAGGCAAGTATCAAATTGGCAATCAAGTAAACTTCTTCGATGGAAGCGGATTTACAGCAGGTGCTTTAGGTCTTGGCGGTTATGGTATTCGTTTTGAAGCTTCAATGCCTGCAATGGCTACTGGTGCGCTTGCAGTTGCTTTTGGTGACTTCTCAGAAGCTTATACTTATGTGACTCGTAGCGATGCGAATATTCACCGTGACGATTCAAAGCCTGCTTACACTACTTTGACTCTTCGCAGACGTCATGATGGTAAAGTTAAGAACTTTGAAGCTTTCAAAATTCTCAAAATTAAAGCCTAATAGGAGGTATTTAAAATGCAAAATGATCTATATAATAACGTCAAAAGCGTTGTAGCACTTAACCATCAAACTATCAATACTGATGTTGATACTGTAGGTGTAGCTGTTGATACTCTTGGTTTTGAGTCTGCAATCGCAAGCGTTAAAACTGGTGCTGTTACAGCAGGTGATGTAACTATCTCAGCCGTTCTTGAATCTGATGATGCAGGTATGGCAGGAGCTACGGCAATTCCTGCTAATCGTTTAATCGGTTCTGCTTCTGCGGTTTCTACTGCAAACACAATTGATGAAATTGGTTTTGTAGCTGATAAGCGTTATGTCCAAGTTCAAGTAACTACTGCAAATACTGCCGATTTAGCAGTTGGTGCAAATGTTATCCTTGGCGATCCTGCTACTGCCTCAGTTAGAGGTTAATTAATTATAGGGGTTCTTAATTGAGCCCCTATAAACTTTTAGGAGAAACAATGAAAAAGTATAAATTCAAAGTTGATAAAGCTTTTAGTAATGATGGTTTAAAAGTTATCGAAGCAAAGAAAGGCGAAGAACACGAACTCACAGATTATTTAGCAAAAGCTTTTCTTGAGAGTAAAGTTATTGAAGGTTCAAAGCAAAAAAAAGATAAAGAACAAAAGCAAGAACAAGAAATAACAAGCGATGAAAGCGAAGTTGATTTAATGGCAATCTTTAATGAAGACCCCGAAAGATTAACTGTTCCCGAATTAAAAGAAGTTTGCAAAGAGCTTGGAGTAAAATTCCACCATGCTTCAAAAGAAGCTAAACTGATTTCATTAATCAA
>Ga0255047_10000371_pt1 | contig 36314 bp, 53 predicted proteins | sample JV7_2_1_MG_FD_183640 | JGI IMG/M metagenome (GOLD analysis project Ga0255047, IMG submission 183640) | Seawater microbial communities from Jervis Inlet, British Columbia, Canada - JV7_2_1 | ecosystem: Environmental > Aquatic > Marine > Inlet | place: Canada: British Columbia | collected 2016-10-06
TAGACCCGCGCATCGCCGTAGACCTTCGCATTGCCGGAGACCCGCGCATCGCCGTAGACCCGCGCATCGCCGTAGACCCGCGCATCGCCGTAGACCCGCGCATCGCCGTAGACCCGCGCATCGCCGTAGACCCACGCATCGCCGTAGACCCACGCATCGCCGTCGTGAGAAAGGTTTTTCTCTGCCTCGACCCAACCGCCAATATCGCCAGCGGCAACGCCAATCGAAGCGATTGCGACCACCGCGCGGATTTGGTGAAGGGTCCGACCAAAATGGTTTTTCGTCTCGCCCGTGAATTCATACTTGCGGCTCATGCTGCTTCTCCCTTGGCTTGCGGGAAGGCCGCCTTGAGCATCGCGTCATGAGCGAGGTCGTATCCATCAACAGCCGGGCCGTTGGACAGGATCGCCTCGTAATACCGGACGCTGATAAGCTCTTCGCAAATGGCTTCCGAGATGCAGGCGATCTGGCTGCGCTCGATGCCGGTGCCGACAAGCGCCGTGCCGATGGCGGTTGCGCGCTTGATCAGGTCGGTGCGCGCCTCATAGCGCTCCTGAGCCGCTTCACGCTCTTCGGCGGTCTCGCGGTGCTCCCAGCTCATCCGGCTGAAATCCACATTGTCAGGATAGTTGCTCATGGTCTGTCTCCCGTTTCGTTAGGGAGACGTTACCACTCTGGTAATGGCAATTGCAAGCAGAAAATTACCGGGCTGGTAATCGCGTCAATTACGCCTTCTTTTCAGTGAAGCTTTCGAGTGTGCGGCGGGCCTGATCTCGCCGCGCAGCTGGGATGCGCGACCATATATCTACGACATCAGCATCGGCCTTCGGATCGCGGCCTATCAGCTCCCATTCCGCGCAGCGGTAGACGCTCGCCAGCGTCTTGAGGTGATCAGCGTGCAGCTTGCGCTCGCCCTTTTCCAAACGGTTCAGGACGGGCGGCGCCCATCCCGCCAGCCTGGATGCTTCGGCCTGCGTCAGATCGCGGTGTTCCCGCCATTCAATAAGGAAGTGGGCCATGCGCCGATTATGCCGCGCGGGCGGGCGTCCTCGCCATAACCATTCCGGTAAATTGCCGCTTGCGTTGCCGTTACCAACTTGGTAAAAATGGGGTATGGAACCTTCAAAGCACATCACCCGTGGCTCCCAAAAGCTTGTGGCGGCTGCGCAAGCGCGGGGCTGGAAGATTGCCGATCTGGCAACAGAGCTAGGCTGTAGCACGGTGCACGCATGGCGCTTGCAGGCAGGCCGACAAAAGCCGGGCGACGAGTTGCGCCTGAAAATGGCTGACAAGCTGGATATTGACCTGCGCGACTGGCTGGTGCCTGCCGAGAAGGACGCCGCCTAATGGCCGAGCTTCGCGACCCTCTCGCACAGCTCACGCGGGCTGATGTTGTCTTGCTTGGCCAGCTCTCGCTGCAGCTCCATGAGCAAGCCGACGGCTGCATGTCGGGTGAGCACCCGCACATAGGAGACATCGCCTGTCGTGACCTTAATGCGCATCCGGTCGTCTCGCCATTCGGCGGTCGGCGGCTGGTCAATGTGAAGCTCAGCGGTAATCGGCATATGTCCTCCTTTGCAATCCTGAATAGCGTTTCAGGTTCGCATATGGGATGGACAAAATCTGTCTCGAATGGGGCATTATCCACAAATTTCCCGAATATTTCTATTCCGCAGCGCTCGCCCTTGTCCGCTGCGGATCGCGCCCGGCTCGTTATCCCCCTTCCGCGCCGGGCGCACCTCATCTCAAGACGCCCTCTGCTGCGCCATGTTGGCCGCGCGCGCCTCGTAAAGGTCTGCCGTGACCTGACAGGCTTCGCGCCCCGTGGCGTTCAAAAACGGGTGCTCGGCCAGAAGCCGGAACGCCTCAGCGTTTCTCTGCGCCCGCTCGACCAGATCGCGCCGTCGCGTTTCGCTCATCACGTCCATTGCATCCGCCCTCTTGTTGCCCAGCCCAAGGATGGCCGGGCCGCGATGGCAAGTCAGCTTTAATCGGAAGGGGATTTTCCATGTGCTACCACTCCACTCAAGCCCGCCGCTTGATCCGCCTTGTCGGCGGTGTCGAGGCTGCCGCGGCTCTTTGCGGCGTTTCCGCTCAGCTCATGAGCAATTACCAGAACGCTGGCCAGCGCGCTTTCATGCCACCGCAATTTATCGAGGCCCTGGAACGCGAAGCGGGCCAGCCGGTCTATTCCGCAGCCCTTGCCAATCTGGTCAGGGTCGAGCCGTCCAAGTCGATGCTGTGTGATGCGATGGACGCTGCCCGGATTGCCGGAGGCTTGCCGCAGCAGGTGCATGAGGCGCTGGCTGATGGCCGCATTGACGAAGCCGAGCGCCGCGTTTTGCTGGCTGCTGTCGATCAGCTTCGCCTTGAAGCCGATGCGGTCGCATCCGCTCTCTCGCTGGAGGGCTGACCCATGACCCGAGGCGAAGAATACCTCAAACTCCGGGCCAAGCACCCCACAAAGACGCGGCGCGAGATTGCCAAGCTGATGGGCATCACGCCGGAATACTGCGGGCTGCTGGCACGCCGGGCTGGCGAGAGCGTCAAGAGCCGGACTAGCCGGACGGGTGACGCTTCGGCTGACGCCACCGCAGAGCACCAAGCCGCAGAGCGCCAGAAAGAAACTATCGTGAGCTATTGGGCAGCGCTTGGCTACACGGTTAAGGCGACCGTCCGTGAGCAGCCTTTCTGCGCAAACTCCCGGTGTCGGACCTGCGATGTCGTCACCGATCTCGTCAACGGCCTGCCCCGTGGATTTCGGGCCGCTGACCTGCCGAAGCGGAGAGCGTCATGACCCCTGACTTTCGCCCTCATCCCATTGCAATGGAGCCTGCCCGCGCGGCTGCCCGTGAGCGCTGGGCACGCGCCCCGAAAGGCGAGCGCACGGCCCGCCTTCGCGAGCTTCGCGATCTGACGACGGAAGCACTTATCTGGGACCGGGAGGCGCGTAATGGCTGACCGTCGCGAGTTCTCCGATGCGGTCAAGGCTGAAATCCGCGCCCGCTCTGGTGGTCGCTGCGAGTGCTACCGCATGACGCCTGACATCATACACATGTTCCCCAAGGTCTGCGACCGCGTGGCGTGTGACGTGGATCACATCTTCGCGGACATTCTGGAGCTGGAAAAGGACGCGCCTCTCACGGCCGATGATGGCGCGCACCTGTCCAAGCCCTGCCACAAGATCAAGACGGCCTCGGATCAAGCCTATCGCCGAAAGCGCAATGCGCACCGCGTCCGCAAGGATCGGCCAAAGCCTGGCTGGTTTCAGACTGGCGCGAAGATCGAAGGCGTCAACCGCTGGCCTGCCAAGGGTTCGCGCAAGCTTCAATCACGGGGGTTTGACTGATGACCACGCCATTTGAATGGAACCCGCAGACAGAAGCCCGCTTGTTCGAGCTTTGGAAGGCCGGACACCCCGGATCTGTCATTGCAAACATCATGCGCGCGCCGTCTCGCTCTGCTGTGATCGGCAAGCTGCACCGCATGGGCTACACCGCCGCACACCCGGACGCGCCCGCTCGCACGAAAGACATGATCAGCGCTCGGGGCACCCGCACCCGGATCGCAGGCGGTGGCCACGGCGGCAAGCGTGTGGCCGGCGGTGTCGTCACGGCCCCGATCAAGCGCCAGCCGATGGCCAAGCTGATGACCAGCGCTGCCATCTTTCCGATCCAGATGAACCCGACGCCCTTCCTCGATCTTGCGTCTGACCAGTGCCGGTTTGCGCTGGACGACATCAACGCGCCGGCAACAGCCGACACGCTTTTCTGTGGGGCCAAGCAGCGCGACGGGTCGAGCTATTGCGAGCATCATCACGCGCGCTGCATGAGCCCGTATAAGCGACAGAAGAAATCGCGCGACCGCAGCGCCTTTATCGCCCGTGACAAGTTTGCGTTCGGGGTGGCGGCATGACCCTGGCCCTTGCTCATTACGAAGCATCAACCGAGCCGCAGACCGCCCCGCACAATCTGGATGCGGAGCAGGCTTTCCTCGGTGCCGTCCTGTACGACAACGCGGTCTATCACCGTGTCGCTGACTGGCTGCGCGCTGAGCATTTCTACGACCCGGTGCATGGCCGGATCTACGAAGCCGCAGCAGCTCTGATCGGCAAAGGCTCTTTGGCTGATGCGGTGGTCTTGAAAACCAAATTGGAGAGCGACGGCGGGCTGGCTGAGATTGGCGGGACCGAATATCTTGTAGAGCTTGTATCTGGCGCCCCAAGCGGCAATGCCGCGGTTGAATACGGCCGCATGGTCTATGACCTTTATCTGCGCCGGGAGGTCATGCGCTTGGGTCAGGACATGGTTTCTGATGCTGGCGCCGACATGGACGTGGACGCCCGCGCACTAATCGAGCATGTCGAAGTTCAGCTCTTTGGCCTTGCTGAGCAGAAAACGGGATCAAAGGGATTTAAGAGCTTTCGGCACCATACCGAAGTCGCGTTAGCGCACGCCGCTGCAGCCTATGAGCGCGGCGGCACTGCGGGGCTTTCAACGGGGCTCAAGGCGCTTGATGACCAAATGGGCGGACTGCACCCGTCTGACTTGATCATTTTGGCTGCTCGCCCGTCTATGGGCAAGACAAGCCTGGTCACAAACATTGCCCACAATGTCGCTCGAAATTATGAGTTCGAGATCGACGCGGACGGGGTTCGCAAGACAAAGCGCGGCGGCATTGTCGGTTTCTTTTCGCTTGAGATGTCCGGCGACCAGCTATCCCAGCGCATGATTTGCGACATGGCAGACGTTCCGGGCTGGAAAGTTCGCAAGGGGATGATCAGCCCTGCCGAGTTCGAGCGCCTGCGCGATGCCGGAATTGAACTGTCCGGCTTGCCGATCCACATTGACGACACCGGGGGCCTTCCAATCGCTCTTCTTGCTGCCCGCGCGCGGCGCCTCAAGCGCCAGCACGGTCTGGATTTGCTGGTAATCGATTACATCCAGCTCGCTGCCGGATCCAAGCGCGGAGGCCATGAGAACCGGGTGCAGGAGGTGACAGAAATCACCACGGCACTGAAAGCCCTTGCCAAGGAACTTGAGGTGCCGGTCATCGCGCTCTCTCAGCTTTCGCGGCAAGTCGAGAACCGCCCTGACAAGAAGCCTCAGCTTTCCGATTTGAGGGAGTCCGGGTCGATTGAGCAAGACGCCGACGTCGTCCTCTTCGTCTATCGTGAAGCCTATTACAAGGAACGCGAGAAACCGCGCGAGGACACGCCGGAATACCTCGCATGGGAGGATGAGTTCGCTTCGATTCGCGATCATGCCGAGGTCATTATCGGCAAGCAGCGTCACGGCCCTATCGGCACGGCGAAGCTGCGGTTTGATGGCGAGCGCACCCGCTTTAGCGATTGGCCGGAGTATGCATCATGAGCACGCAGGCGATCACCTGGGCGATTTCCTTCCAAGCTGAAAGCGCGACCGAAAAGGCCATCCTTTTGCTGCTGGCAAATTACGCTGACGGCGACGGCGTTAGCTTTCCGGGTCAACAGCGCATTGCCGAGCAAGCATGCTGCGGTGAGCGCACTGTCCGGCGCATTCTGACCAGCCTTGAAGAGCGGGGCATAATCCGCCGCCTCGAGCGCCGCCGCCGGGACGGATCGCGCACATCTGACAGCATCGTTTTGGTGAAATTCCAGCAACCGGCCAATATGGCCGGTAGTGAGGAACCAACCGGCCACTGTGACCTCACCAACCGGCCACTGTGTCCGGACCTACCGGCCACCATGGCCGGGCCCACTACGTTTGATACACCAGAAGATACACCAGAGACACGGGCGCGCGCGCAAAGCCTCCCATCGGATGAGGACTGCACCCGGTTTTTGAAAGCCTTCCCGCCCGGCGGCATGGTCAACGTTGCAAAAGCCTCGCTTCCGCTGATGCTTGCCCGGCCATCGCTCAAGCTGGGTGGCTTCGAAAAGCTGATTTCTGCGGCGGTCGAGTATCGCCGGCGGGTTGATGAAGCCCAATCCAAGCCGCGAAGCCTTGCGAATTGGCTGGGGGACTGGCCGCTGGTGGCTGAGTGCGCAGAGGTTGGATCGCCAGTGCTAGCCGCGCCGCAAACAACTGATCAATGGGCGCGGCGGGTCAAATTCTTTGCGAGCAACGGGCAATGGCATGCGCCAGGCCCGTCCCCCGACCAGCCCGGATGCAAAGCGCCCGCCGGTGTGCTGGCAGAGTTTGGGTATCAGCAGGAGCACGCAGCATGACCACCAATCGCATGGGCTACACCTCCGAGGAATTGCGCCAGTTTATCGAGCCGGGCCGGGACGGGCACCACCAGAACCTCAATGCTCGCGTTCTCGTCAGCGGCCCGAAAGAAGCGCCCCGCTTTGCGCTGTTCGACACCAGCAACCCCATCGAGAAAATGCGGCTGCGGGGAACGCTGGGCAAAGACGAGGCTGAGACCGGCCGGCGATACCGTGCCGCGCGGCTGTGGGCTCGCCTGCATCATGTCGCCTCGTCCGGTGCGCATACCTGCGAGATTGTGGACCGTGTGCAGGGATCAGGCGGGGGAGGCGAAGACGCACTCGCTCGGCGCCTGGACGCCAACCATGAGCGTGTTCGGATCCAGATTGCCGGCAAGGGCATGACCCTGACGCGGTTCTTCGATCTGGACGCCTGCTGCGCAATCGGCGTGAGCTTCAACCAGCGTGCCAGCCAGTCGGGTCGGCATCATTCAACCGTGCAGCAGAGCGTGATTTCCGGTCTGGACGCGGTGGCCACGTATGAGCCATGGCAGCGCCAGCTTGATGCAGAGCCGGTCTTGAAGATTGATCATCTTCCGCGGCGCAAGGGGCGGGCGGCGTGATGTGAGTCACACCTAATTGGTGGTTTAGGTGTTGATTTTTGGCAGTCCCTTTAGGGCTTGCGCACAGCGGCGCTATTGCGTACCTTACGCATTGGAATTCTCCATTTAGAGGGATGGATTTCAGGAAGCCTCAGCGCGCGGTCGCCAAACTGGCGCGCTGGGGCATTTTTATGGGCGCAGCTCATGCCGCATCTTGTGTGTCGTGTTTGTCTGAACACCACGCATTGACGACCCCGCAATTCTTGGGCATATTTCGCTAGAGTGAAACCACTGTGACACGGCGCGTGGCGGCCCTGCAAGGCCGGAACCTACGCAAACCAGCCGAGTCACTGGTAGGTGACTTGGTACAAACAGGTCATTGGTTGCTTCCGTTTCTCCCGCGCTCCACTGGGGGCGGGTCTGAATGCCTTTCAAGACACCTGCAACACATTTTTTTGACACGGCGCGGCCTTTGGGTTCGCGCCGTTTCTGTTTGGGCCTCCTGCTTGCGCGCTCCCTCTCGTGTTTGTGGTCGATGGCCCAAAGCTATTCCCGCGACAGGTTTACCTGACGCCCCTGCCTTGCTCTGGCTTGGCAGGCCTATTCCCGGCCCGGTCAACAACGCACCGGAAGCCCTTAAGGCTTATTTTAGCTTAGGACCGAGAGCCGGGAAGCCAACAGCAAAGGCCAGATCATGACCAAGCCAACCCTGCGTGCAAGCATCATGGCCCAGTCGTTTGGCCTGACCAGCCAGCAAATCACCACCGTTGAAATGCTTGGCGCCATGCTGGACCGCGCTAAGGCGTCCGGTGCCATCGGCGCGGCAGCCTGGATTGAAGCGGACGGCGGGGCGCATCTTGAGGTCGAGTTCGAGCCGGGGTCTGGCTGCGAGGGTGAGAACTAACGCTGGCTTACCGGCCCGATCCTGCATGTTGCGCCGTCAAATAGGGCAATTGGGCCGACAGTGCTTGAATCTGTCCCGGTCTGTCCGCGCTGTAGGTTCATGATCGAAACCCGCGTGCTGTCCACCGGGCGGCCATCAAGCGTAAAAGTGCAATCGACCATAACCCATTCATACGAGCGCCGGGTGTTGTTCGTCACGGACACAAGAACATGCCCAAGCCGGTGGGATGCATAAGACGGGTTTTCTTCCCACACGCGATCCACGGTTAGCGACAGCTCTTCGCTTTGAGCGAGGGCAGGGGATGCAAGGGCCAGGCCCATGCAGAGCAAAGCAGCAATACGCAAGCGCGCCTCCATAATTGACCCGTAAGGGTTAGCCGGTGTTCGCGCTGCAATCCAGTGGAAAGGGGCTAAGCCTCTTCCAGAACCGCGAGGCGGACATGACGAAGAACAAGGGCGGGCGACCGCGCAAAGAGCTTTCCGACGAGGACTTTGACCGCCTTGTGGGCATGGTCGAAATCCAATGCACGCAGGACGAGATCTGCAACATCTTCGGCATGACCGCTGAGACGCTCAACACCCGATTGAAAGAGCGCGGCGAAGATTGTTTTTCGACCCTCTATAAAAAGCACTCGGATACCGGCAAGCAATCGCTACGGCGTGCGCAATGGTCTGCGGCGATGGATGGGAACCCGACGATGCTCGTCTGGCTCGGCAAGCAGATGCTCGGCCAGCGGGACAAACAGGACATCGAGCAGACAAGCCGCATCAACTTGAGTTTTGACCGAGACGAGAGTGAGCTGTGATGCGCGCTCACGGTATGCCCCATTATATTCGGCACAAGATTCGTAAGGGCTTTGCTGCGCTCTCGATCCCCGCTGAACATGCGACCGATGAAATTGGCTCGCTGCTCTATGTGATTCATTGCGCGCACTTTGACGGGCCTAAGTTTGGGGCGGTGGTTGGGTCCGGCTCGATTGAGGTAAACGGCCGGCGTTATGACCCGGCCCGCATTCGCAGGCGTGGAGAACGGGTCACGTTTTTGCTTCGTGACTACCCATCAATTTGCCGCGGCGCATGTCCTTCGCCCTAACGCCCAAGCAGGCAGAAGCGCAAAAGCTGATCGCCGGGCCTGAGACGCATAATCTGATTTACGGTGGTTCTCGGTCGGGCAAGACGTTCCTGTTTTGCCGCGCCATTGGCGTTCGCGCTCTCAAGGCGCCGGGCTCTCGTCATGCAATCATTCGCTTCCGCGCTGCTGATGCTCGCCAAGCGGTTTGGGCTGACACCTGGTCGAAGATGATGAGCGCATGCTTTCCCGGTGTAGCGCGGGCACCAAACAAGCAGGACGGATTCGAGGAGTTAGAGAACGGGTCGCAGATTTGGTTCGGCGGTCTGGACGATGCAGAGCGGGCCGATAAGATTCTCGGCAAGGAATACGCGACCATTTATTTGAACGAGGTCTCGCAGATTTCCTACCAGTCAGTTTTGACCGCCCGGACGCGCCTTGCCCAGAATGTGGCCCAGGCCGATGGGCATCCGCTCAAGCTGAAAGCCTATTACGACCTGAACCCGGTTGGCGCGGTTCACTGGACGTTCAAAGAGTTTGAAGAGGGCGTAAACCCTATCGACGGGGAGGCGCTTCCGCCGGGCGACCGCACGGTCTTTCGGATCAACCCGCGCGACAACACGGACAACCTGCCAGAGGGGTATCTGGCGCAGCTCGAGGCCATGCCGGCCGCGCAGCGCAAGCGCTTTCTGTCTGGCGAATACACCCGATCATATGACGGGGCGATCTGGACCGAGGGCAGCATCCGCCGCGCGGGTCTCAATGCCCTGCCTGTCATGCGCCGGATTGTGGTCGCTGTGGACCCGTCAGGTGCCAGCGAAAAGGGCGACAAGCGGTCAGACGACATCGGCATAGTGGTTGCCGGCTTGGGTGTCGATGGTAACGCCTATGTGCTGGAAGACCTCACGTTGAACGGGGGCCCGGAGCGCTGGGCGGCTGAGGCGGTTGCCGCCTATCACCGGCACCGGGCAGACACCATCGTTGCCGAGCGCAATTTCGGCGGGGATATGGTTCGCGCTGTAATCCAGGCGCAGGACAAGCGCGCGCCGGTCAAAATGGTCACGGCCTCACGGGGCAAGGTGCTTCGGGCCGAGCCGGTGGCGGCGCTCTATGCGTCGGGCGATGTTTTCCATGCGGGCCGGTTCCCGGATCTCGAAGATCAAATGTTCGCAATGACGCGGGCCGGATATATGGGCGATAGATCGCCTGACAGAGTGGATGCGCTGGTATGGGCGCTTACAGAATTGATGCTGGCCGGTTCATACGGCGAGCGGGTTAAGGTGGGCTTCGGATGAGCAGCACTGTTGCAAATGCCAGCGCCCAGCATGAGGCGCGCACGGATGAATGGAAGAAAGTGCGCGCCACGGCTGCAGGCCGCGCCAAGGTCATCGAGGGTGAGGATTTCGTCAAACGCCTGCCCGGCCACGATAACGAGACCTACAAGCAGTTTAAGAACCGCGGCTATTTCCTGAACGCCACCGCCCGGTCCATCGAGGGTCTTGTCGGGCTTTTGTTCCGCAAAGCGCCCCAGGCACAATATCCCGACGCGCTCGCGACCTATGCCGAGGACTTGACCCGCACTGGCCAGAGCGCAGCCAAGACAGCAGAGCAGATTGCTGAGGAAATCCTTACGGCTGGCTGCGTCGGCATTTTGATCGACCATCCAGAAACTGCTCCGGGTGACACGCTTGCTCAGCGCGAAGCGCAGGGCGTGCGTCCCTATGCTCGGCTCTATGCCGCAGAAAGCATTCTGGCCTGGAAAGAGACGACCATCGGCGCCGAGCGCGTCCTTAGCCAAGTCCGCCTGAAAGAGGCTGTCGAGCTGGATGACGAGAAAGACGAGTTCAAGACCGCAAGGGTCGAGCGCGTGCGCGTTCTCGATCTGGACGGCGGGGCTTATCGTGTCCGCATTTTTGAGCGGGTGAAGAACAAGGGCGGGGACATTGACTGGGTCCAGCTCGACGCAGACCGCTTTCCGCAGATCGCCGGCCAGCGCCTGAACCGCATCCCGTTTCGCTTTGTCAGCCAGCGCGGAGCCGAGGCGAGCATGCCCAAGCCGCCGCTTTTGGATCTGGCAGACGTGAATTGCGCGCATTTCAATGACTCTTGCCTCTATCAGTGGGGCATCATGTGGACGGCGAACCCGACCCCGTGTTTCGTCAATCTGGACATGCAGGAAGGCGAAACGGTCGCGCTAGGCTCATCCGGCGGGCTTAATTTCCGCGAGGGCGGAAATGCATTCTTTCTTGAGTTCGGCGGGCAGGGCCTCGGCACGATCCGCCAAGCGATGGAAGACAAGCGCCGCGACATGGCCGTCATGGGCGCGCGTATGCTCATGGAGGACCGTCGGCAGGTTGAAGCGGCTGAGACAGCCCAGATCCACCGCGCGGGCGAAAACAGCATTCTTGCCGCGATTGCGTTCTCGATCTCCGAGGCGATGGAATGGGCGCTTGAACTGGTGGGCCGGTGGGCTGGGATTTCGGCGGGGCCGATTTCGTTCGCGGTCAACAAGGACTTCATGCCGGCCGCAATCGATGGCCCGACGCTGACAGCCTTGATGCAGGCATGGCAGGGCGGGGGGATTTCCTCACGCGATCTGTTTGACTGCCTTCAGCGCGGCGAGCTGATCCGGGAAGACAAGACGTATGAGGACCACGAAGAGGAGTTGGACAGCGAGCCGGTGAGGGTGCCGGACGTTGACCCGCTTTCGGCCAATGACGCCAGCCGAGGAATTTAGAGACCTCACCATATCGCACCAGATCGGGCTGCTTCGCCTGTCGAATGCGACGGTGAGGAAGATGCTGGGCCTATTGGCGCGCACAGAGGCCGACATTGTGCGCCAGCTTCGCCTTGTTGATCCAGAAAGCCGGGTTGGGCAGCGGCTGGACCGTCAATTGGCCGTAGTCTCGCGCATGTATCGCGAAGCCTATGACGATCTGGCTGGTGTGCTGATCGCAGACATGGATGACCTCGCGGTCTATGAGGCGCAATTTACGGCTCGTCAGCTTCGATACACGGTTGGCGTGGCGTTTGATGCACCTACGCGCTCTGTCGTGGTCGCCGCGGTCAATTCCCGGCCATTCCAGGGGCGTTTTTTGCGCGAATGGATGGCGGGCATTGGTGAAGACCAGGGCCGGCGCGTTCGCGATGCGGTGCGGATTGGGTTTGTGGAGGGTGAAAGTCTGTCGCAGATTGTGGCGCGCATTCGTGGCACGCGAGCGGCGGGCTTCAAAGACGGCATTCTGGAAATCGGGCGCCGGTCAACCGAGCGCATCGTGCGGACGGCCATCACCCACACCGCGGCGCGGGCGCGAGAGGCGGCTTTTGCGTCATCCGGCGATTTGGTCCGGGGCGTGCAGTGGACTTCGGTTCTTGACGGTCGCACCTCGCTTGTGTGCGCTGCTCGGGATGGCAAAGAGTACCCAATGAATGAGGGGCCACGGCCGCCCGCTCATCCCAATTGCCGTTCGCAGATCACGGCGGTCCTTGACGGCTTTCCGGCGCCAGACCGCACGACCTATGAAGACTGGCTGAAACGCCAGCCAAAAGAGTTTCAGGACGAAGTGCTCGGGCCGACACGGGCCAAGGCGTGGCGCGCGGGCGCGATCCCGCTAGGCCGCTTTGTGGACCGCAAAGGCCGGGCGTGGTCGCTTGATGAATTGCGCCGCCGCGAGGGGCTTGATATTTAGGGTGCATGGCTGATTTGCCGCCCCACCTTCGCGTCGTGAAGAATGAAGAGCCGGAGACCCCAACGGGTCACGGCCTGCTGACCTGCAATGTCTGCCGGGCGGATACCGGCGTTGCGGGGACCAGCTTTATCGAGATCAAGCGCATGCCGCTGCTTAAAGGCTCCCGCGTTGTGGGTGGCCAGAAGGGCCTCGCATGCCTCGATTGCCTCTCACGGGGCAAGGTGACGCTTTTGTAAGCGCGCCGACCTAGCGCCGGGCGATGCCTGGCAGAATGAAGCAAGCGGCTCAGGGCCGCTTTTTTTATGGCGAGGCCATCCCGACATGACCGATCAACCGAACGACGCCGGCAACGGCGGCGATGACGAAGCTGTGGCCAAAGCCACCGCAGGACTGAAAGCCAAAAATGATGAGCTGCTGGGCAAGCTGAAAGCCCAGAAAGACGAGCTTTCCACGCTGAAAGCCCAGTTCGACGAGATTCAGGCCGCGCGGGAAACCGCCGAGGCTGAAAAGGCCGAAAAAGAGGGCGACTTTGCAAAGCTGCGCGAACAGCTCGAGGCGCGCCACGCGAAAGACATTGAGAAGCTGACCGCATCTCTGGAAGCCGAGAAGGGCGTAAACCACAAGCTGCTGGTGGAAAACGGCCTGAGCGCTGCGTTGACCAAGGCCAACGTCAAGCCGGAATACATGGATGCGGCCAAGGCGCTGCTGCAGACGCAATCGAAAATTGAGCTTTCCGACTTCGACGGCCAGCGCGCCGCCGTGGTCGATGGGAAACCCCTGGCCGAGTTCGTCACCGGATGGGCGCAGGGCGATACGGGCAAGCACTTTGTTGCCGCCCCTGCAAATTCCGGTGGCAACGCCCAAGGGGCGCTTGGGGCTGATGGCTCCGGCAAGACGATCACCCGCAGCGCGTTCGATGGCCTTGGCCATGCTGAGCGCGCCGCAAAGGTGAAAGACGGCTTCAAAGTCGTCGATGAAGCCTGACCCGGCAAGGCCGGTCGCCAGCTTCTCATCCTCCTACGCCATCAGCTTGAAAGGCAATTATCATGGCAAACGTTCTCACTGATCTGGCGGCCGACATCTACAAGGCCGCCGATGTTGTCGGCCGCGAACTGGTCGGCTTCATTCCCGCCGCGACCATCAACGCCGACGGCTCTGAGCAGGCCGCGTTGAATGACACGGTTCGCTCGCACGCCACGCGCGCCGCGACCATCAACAATGTCGCCCCGTCCATGACCATCCCGGAAGGCGATGACCAGACGGTCGATAACAAGACCCTGACGCTGGACACGGCCAAGGCTGCGGAAATCCCGTGGACCGGCGAAGACATTCGCCACGTCAACAACGGCTCTGGCTATGAGACCATCTATGGCGACCAGATCGCCCAGGCGATGCGTGCTCTGTCCAACCTGATCGAGGCCGACCTCGCCACCGAAGCCTATCAGAACGCCTCACGCGCTGTTGGCACTGCTGGCACCACGCCCTTCGCGTCCAACTTCAACACGGTTGCCGAGGTTCGCCAGATCCTGGCTGACAACGGTTGCCCGATGAATGACCGGCAGATTTCGCTGGTCATGGACACGTCCGCTTCGACCAAGCTGCGCAATCTCGCTCAGCTCCAGAAAGCGAACGAGGCCGGTTCGGACAACCTGCTTCGCCAGGGCGTTCTGCTCGATCTGCAGGGTCTGGCCATGCGTGAATCCGCGCAGGTCCAGAGCCACACTATCGGGACTGGCGCCTCTTACTTGATCGACCTGGTGGCTGGCTATTCGGCCGGCGACAAGACGATCCACGTTGACACCGGGGCTGGCACGTTTGTTGCCGGTGATGTCATCACGGTTGCTGACGATCCGTTTGGCGGCAAGTACGTGATCGGCACTGGCTTTGCCGGTGACGGCGACGGCGACGTGGTTCTGAACGCGGCCCTGATCAAGGATGCGGCGTTTGTGAACAACAAGGCCGTGACTATTGGCGCCGCCTATACCGGCAACGTCGCTTTCCACCGCTCGGCTCTGGAGCTTGCCATGCGCGCCCCGGCCAACCCGGTCGGCGGTGACGCTGCTGTCGACATGATGGTGGTGCAAGATCCGCACTCCGGTCTGGTCTTTGAGGTGTCCGTCTACAAGGGCTACAAGAAGTCCATGATCTCGGTCGGCGCCGTGTGGGGCACCAAAGCCTGGAAGCCGGAACACATCGGCCTTCTGCTCGGCTAACCCACGTTTGAAGCCGGGGGCGGGTTTCGGCTCGCCCCCGTTTCTATGAGGTCTACCACATGGCACTTGTGACCGAAGACGGCACCGGCCTTGCGTCGGCTGAATCATATCTGTCCGTCGCGGATGCGGACACCTACTGGTCGAACCGGGCTGACACGACCTGGAGCGCTGCCACGGACCCGGCCAAGGAAGCCGCGCTGCGCAAGGCCACTGAATATCTTGACGCGACTTTCCGCTGGGTGGGTGTCATTTCATCTGCCACGCAGGCGCTCGGCTGGCCCCGATCTGGCGCCTATGACCACGAGGACCGGCAGCTCGATAACCGCGTGCCGAGCCTCTTGGAGAACGCGACCGCTGAGCTTGCGCGGGAGGCCCTGTCTGCTGATCTGCTCGTCACTGTCTCGCGCAATGACCGGGCCAGCCGGGTCAAAGCCGGTTCAGTCGAGGTCGAGTTCGAGGCCGGTTTTTCTGTTCAGAAGGCATTCGACCGCGCTGAGCGCATGCTTACTCCGATTGTGACGGCTCGCGTCGGCGCATCCGCTATTGCGCTGGTGAAGTCCTAATGGCGCTTCTCGATGATATTGCCGGCATCGTCTACAGCGCCGCCAATGGCGTCGGCGGGACGACTTGGGACATCACCCTCAAGAAGCGCGGCGCGGCGACTGTTGACGCCTATGGCGGCTATACGCAAGCCACGACGGACACGACCGGGCGCGGCTTCATTGAAGACTACGCGGCGACCGCCCGGCAGATGGGCGGCATCCCGATCACTGACCGCAAAATCACGCTTTTCACCGCGTCCCTGTCGGCTGACCCAGAGGTTGGCGACACCGTGACAGCGGAAGGCACCGATTACGAAATTATCACGGTCCAGCGCGACCCCGCGGCTGCGACATGGGTCTGTCAGGCCCGCTAATTCAAGGACAGATTCAATGGCTATCACGTCCAGTTTTGCAAACCTGGCGACCGTCAGCCGCGCGTCTAAAAAGACCGATGCGGGCGGCTGGGATTTTACCAATGCCAGCGCGGTTGGCACGCTGACTGAATACGCCTCCGGCGCTGCGGCGATCCACCCTACGGCGGGCGTTCTGATCGAGCGCACCGGCACGACTAACGAAATTCGCAACCCTCGTGGCGAGGGTGCGGTCGTGGGAACAATTGGTTCAGGTGGTTCGCTGCCGACCAACTGGACTTCGTTTCTGCAAGGCTCTTCCACCGTCACCTATACAATTGAAGGAAGCGGGGTTGAAAACGACTGGCCGTATGTGGACTTCGGATACAGCGGCACCGCAAATAGCAAGGTCGCGGAAATTCGCTTTGAAAGCACAACGCAAACGGCAGCGGCGAGTGGCGAAACTTGGACGAGTTCGGTGGGGATGCGGCTCGTTAGCGGCGACCTTACCGGAGTGTCACAAATCAGAAGCCGGGTTGTGGCTTTTCTGTCGGGAGCCACGGCGCAAGAGCTGGGGACCGATTCGCTCTTTTCGGCATCGCTGGACAGCTCTCACCGCCGGTTCGCAGATACTGCCACCATTTCCAATACATGCAATGCGATCACAACGGGCTTTCGCGTTGACTTTGCGGCGTCCGGGGCGGTGAGTTTTGTTCTTCGTGTCTACCTGCCGCAGTGCGAAAACAAAGCATATCCCACAAGCCCGGTCAGGCCTGTCGAGGCAAGCCCTGCTGTGTCAACGCGCGCTGATGACGTGATCAGTATTGCTGGTGGCGCCTGGGAAAATGACGGGGAAAACAGCTTTTACGCGAAGATCAAGCCGGTGCAGTATTTTAGCGGCGCCTTGGTTTCCAGTGGCGCTGATAACAACAACCGGATCACTGTAAGTCTTTCCGGCTCTGATGAGCTCGCAGCTTTTGTCAATTTTGGCGGCGTGACCCAATGGAGCGCAGCCTCCACAGACGCAAGTTTGGCACTCGGCACAGCATTCAGCTTTGCTCTTGGCGCTGACACCAATAACGGCGCGTTGTCAGTGAGCGGCGCAACGCAAATCACTGACGCCTCCATGACCCTACCGACTTTGGCGAGCGGTATTGTTTTTGGGCAAGCGCCTGCTGGCGGATCGCCTGCTCAATTCTATCTGCAGGATTTCCGCTACTTGCCGCGCCGTGTGTCAAACGCAGAGCTAGAAGCCTTGGTAGGTAACTGATCATGACTGGCTATTTCTACGCCTTTGAAGACGCCGCCACATGCGGGCAGGAATTGCCCGATGTCTGGAATGGTGACGAGCTCACGGCAGGCGCCTTTCTGCGCTCCGAGCGCGGTGTATGGCTGACACAGCCGGTTATGAGCGACCCGGACCCGGATACAGGAGAGCAGACAGTCGAAACCCCGGGCACGCGCTCAGCGCCGTTTGTGATCCTCTTGCCGGTCGAATACCCGGACGCGGCGGCCTATCGGATCACCCCCGAAGGCGAGCAAGGGTTCATGTGATGCCCGGCGCTCGTATCACGGGTGTTGCAGAGCTCAGGATCGAGCTGGAGAAGGTCAGCCAGCGTTTCCAGCGCAAGGTCATTCAAGAGGCCTCACACGTTGCCGCTTTGGATCTTGAACGCCACATTGTCACGGCGCTCAATCAAGGCCCGGCCACCGGGCGGCTTCGCGCCAACGGTGCCTCCCGCGCTTCGGCGCCGGGCGAATACCCGATGACAGATATGGGCGTTCTTGCCTCTTCCATTTCGACCGATCGCCGCAAAGAAGGCGCGGACGTGGTGGCGCGCGCACCCTATGCCGAGCGGCTGGAGTTCAAAGACCCGGCCCGCGGCGGGCGCCCCTTCATGCGCCGCGGCCTGCAGGAAAACGAGGGGCGCATTCATCAGATTGTCCTCTGGGCAGCTCGCCGTATTCTTCAAAGGCCCTAGTCATGCTCTCAGGATTGCCACTACTGGAAACCGTCAGGGCAGCTTTGACGGGCGACGGCCTGCTGGCCGGATTCATGGGCGGGACAGCAAATGTCTTCACCCTTGATGCTCCCGACAATCAAAGCCTGCCCTACGTCACCTTGTCATTCGTGAGCGCGACCGATTGGAGCGCTGCGGACTTTGACGGCGATGAGATCCAGTTTCAGGTTGCGGCCCATTTCGAGCGTGGCAAGTCTGGATCTGCAACGGGCGCGCTGGACGTGTCCAAGGCTATCGAGCGCATTCGTGATGTGCTCACCCATCGCGACGGCTTTGACCTGAACGCCAGCCCGGCGGAAGGCGAAACTGTCTCACTTGATTTTCTGACAGGCCCCATGCGGGTCGCACCGGCTGCGGACAAGCGGCTGGTGTCCTGTCGCTATGTCTCGGCCGCCATCATTCCTGGGCTAAATGATGATCCGGCGGGCGGTGTCGTGCTTGGCAAAGCGCGGGGCCAATCCATCAGCGGTGTCGTGACGTTCCGCGCTCTCATCAGCCCTTCCAACTAGGAGCTTAAATCATGGCCGCTCAAAAAGGTCTCGCTTACCTTCTCAAGATCGATATTTCTTCGACCTTCACCACCATTGCTGGCATGCGCTCGCTGGAAATGCGCATGAACCGCATGCCGGTTGATGTCACCAATGCAGACAGCTCGGGCTTTGCTCGCGAACTGCTTTCGACCGCCGGCAAGAAAACTCTGGACGTGTCTTTTTCCGGCATCTTCACCGACGCAGCCGCCGATGCCGCCCTGCAGACCGATTTCGAGGCTGGCACGCTGCGCGACTTCCAGATCCTCATTCCCGATTTCGGCACCTATGAAGGCGGTTTCATCATCACCGATCTTTCGCACAGCGGCGCCTATGAGGGCGGCGGCGAGTTCTCGATCTCGCTGCAGTCCGGTGACGCCTGGGCCTTCTCGGCGGCATAGGGGCAATAGATGGCCAATAAGGCACGCGGCGAAGTGCGGGTCGAGATCGGCGGCGAGGCGTTTGTCTTCGTCGCCAATCTTGGCGCGCTCGCAGACATTGAAGACACCCTCGACAAGCCCTTTCCAGAAATTGCGGCCGGCATGCAGTCCGGTTCGGTCTCTGTGCGGGTTCTGCTGGCTTGCGCTGAGGCGTTCGCCAAGGCGGGTGGGGCGTCTGATCTCTCCGCACTTCGCAATTGCAATGACCTGGGCGGTCTTGCCACGGCGGTTGGGGCTTGTGTCTCGGCGGCATTTGCCGGCGAGGACAAACCGGGAAACGGCGACGGGGCGAAGACCTAGACGCCATCCCTTGGCGCGGCTGGATCGCGCTTGGAATTGGCAAGATGGGCCTTCGCCCGGCCGACTTCTGGGCTATGAGCGTTGTCGAATGGATCGCGGCGGCTGAGGGCTTTGCCGAGTTTCACGGGGGCGCAAAGCCCGATCTCCCTACGATGGAAGAAATCGAAGCGGCCATCGCATGGGATGAGGCGCGGCAAAAGGGTTAAGCAATGGTCAGCGCGGGCGAAGTCAAAGTCCACATTACCGGCGATATGCGTGACCTTGATGTCGCGCTTCGTCAGGCTCAAGCGGCAACCGGCCGGGCAACTGATCGCATGGGCGCGGACTTTGCGGCCTTGGGTCGCCGGTTTGCCCAGATCGGCGCTATCATGGCCGCTGCGGTTGCGGCCGGCGTCGGTTTGGCGGTTCGCGAGGCTGCGGGCGCTGAGGAAATCCGGTCCAAGTTCGACGCGGTTTTTCGTGACAGCGCGGACGGGGTGCGCGAATGGGCGCAGACCACCGCTGACGCGGTATCTCGCTCCTCGATTGCCTTCGAGCAATACCTTTCGACCTTCCAAGACACCTTTGTTCCGCTCGGCTTTGCCCGGGCTGAGGCTGCGCAATTCTCGCAGACGCTGACCCAGCTTGCGGTCGATCTGGCCAGCTTCAACAATGAAAGCGAGCCCGAGACCGTTCGCGCGCTGCAATCGGCGCTGGTCGGCAACCATGAGACCGTGCGCCGCTATGGCGTGATTATCAATCAGGCTGCGCTGGAAGCCGAGCTTCTTAATATGGGCATTCGGGGCGGCACAGACGCCGCCACTGCGCAGCAGATGGCAATGGCCCGCCTGAATATCATCATGGCGGGAACGTCAGACGCCCAAGGTGATGCCGCGCGCACCGCGGACAGCGCCACGAATCAATATCGCGCCCTGCAAGCGGAATTGCGCGATGCCGCAGTGGCTATCGGTGACAGCTTTATGCCCGCCGCCCGCGTTATGATGCAGTGGGCAATAGACATTGTGCCGCATCTTGAACGCGTGGGTGTGTTCCTCGGCAATATGTTCGACACGTTCGGTCGCACCTTTGCTGAGGACCAGTTCAACCCGGAGACGGCCGGGGCTATCGAGGCTGAAATCACCGCCATCGAGCAAGCGCTGGAAAGCTACTGGGATACCATCGAGCGCAATGAGCGCCGCGGGGCGCAAAGCTTAGGCTCGCTTACTTCATTCCTTGGAGCGGACTTCCTGGATGGGTTGAGCGAAAGCTTTCCACAGGCAAACGGAAGCGCAGATACTGGCAGCATCGGCGCACAGCTCACAATCGTCGGCGCCCTCGGCGACCGCCTTGCCGAGCTTCGGGAGCAGCTTGATGGCCTGACAGAGACCCAAAACAATAACACCGGCTCGACTGATGCAAACACTGCATCCCGCGCCGCCGCGACCGCCGAACTTAATGAATATCTCAATGGACTGTCCCGCACGGTCGAGGCTGAGCGCCGCCAACTGGCCGAGCAGACCGCCCTGCAGAACAAAATCAAGCAGGACGCACCAGCGCGCCGGGCGCGCGAGGCCATGGAAGAGGCAGCGCAAGCCTTCTCCCGGTTTACAATCGACAGCGAGCGCGCGGCCTATTCCGTCACCGAAGCTATAGGATCGGCCTTCGACAATATGGCCCGCGGCATCAAGGTGACGTTTAATGACCTGGCCAGCGAGATCATGTCGATCATGGCCCGCATCGCGTTTAACAACCTGATAGCCCAGCCCATCGCCAATTTCACGCAGGGCCTGTTTGACGGAGCGCTTGGCGGGGCTATCGGGACGGCCAGCGCTGGCGGGCTGACCAGCGCGGCGACCAAATCGGCTTCGCAGGCCGTGGCGCCCACCATCATCAATATCGACGCCAAATATGCGACCGAGGGCACCGCCCAGATGATCGCCCGCGCCTTCCAGCAGAACGCTCCGGCTTTGGTGCAACAATCGGTCTCAGCTTCGGTTGAAGCCGTCACGCAGCAGTCAGGCATGAGGAGCGCGATTTAATGGTTGCCAGCCTTCCAACCGCGCCCGGCCCGCGCCGTGTCAATATCCGCCTCGCAGCCAATAGCGCAAGCCATGTCAGCCCAATCACCGGGGCCACGCAGACCAGCGCGCGCTTCGGGGCAACGTGGATGCTCGATATTGAGCTTCCGCCCCTGTCCCGGCGGCAGGCCGGCGAGTGGCTTTCTGTGCTCACCGAGGCCAATGGCGTCTCCGGTTCAATCTATGCCGGCCCACACTGCCCGCGCCCGGTCGATTACTATGACGCAACCGTCAATCCCAAACACCCGCAATCGGCCAGCCTCTCGCTCGATTTTATCGCCGGGGAATATGCGGCCCGCTGGGTGACGACCCCGACGCCCCTAGTTGACGGCGGCTCGCAGACCGGCACGACGCTTGACACGGATGGCTGGAGTCAAGGCGACGGCCTCAATAAAGGCGACTGGATCGCGTTTGAAAATGGCACCTTCCGTGAGCTTCACATGGTCACGGCAGACAGCTTCGCTGACAGCAACGGCGACATGACTATCACGCTTTCCCCAAAGATCCGGCGCAGCCCGGCGGACAATGCAGCGCTGATCATAGAGCGCGCCACTGGTGAGTTCATCGCCGCTGACAATAACCAGGCAGCGGAAGACTTCGACGGGGTAAACGGGACGCGCTCGATTGGTCTCAAACTGCGGGAGTTCCTGCGATGAGCCAGACAGCGAATTTCAAGGCTGAAACCACCGCCGCCCAGAACGCGCCCTTCGCAATGGTTCGGCTCGATTTGCCTTCCGGCACCGTGAGGTTTTTCACCGGCATCGGGGAACTGTCATGGGACAGCCAGACATGGACCGGCGCCGGCGATCTGGGCTTCATCGGCCCGCTTGAAAGCGCTACGGAATTGCGCGCCGGGAGGGTGCAAATCGGGCTTTCCGGCCTCAATGCCTCAGTCAAGGCGGACGCCCTTAATGAGCTGGTGCGCGGCTCCGATGTCTACATCTATCTGGGCTTCTTCGATCTGGCGACTGACGCCATCATTGCCGACCCCTGGCTGGCCTTTTTTGGCAAGGTCGATGAGCCGTCTGTCACCGAGAAAGAAGACGGAATCGACATCACCGTCTCTTGCCTTGATGGCGTCGGCGCGGCGCTTCGCCGGACAGAGCATCGGCGCAACGGTGCCGATCAGGAAGCCATTTTCACCGGCGATGAAATCTTTGAGTTTGTGGCTGACAGCACGCCGCTTAATTGGGGCGCGCCCGGTGCCGGTGTGACCGGTGGATCTGGCAGCGGCGGGTCGGGTGCCGGAACTGGCATTTCGCCCGGCCGGACGCTGCGCGATTATTAAAGACCGCTTGCGGCTTGAGGCATTCCTCGCCCGCAACCGCCGCCGCCTGGTGGATTATCGCGATTGGGATTGCGCGCGCTATGCCGCCGCATGGCTGGCTGACAGTGGACACCCCGTCAGCCTCCCCTACTGGTCAAACAAGTTCGGCGCCCTGCGCGTCATCCGGCGCAACGGATACCGCCTGGCCGATCTGATGGCCGACTACGCGGGAACCCCAACAGACCCCGCCCGCGCGCCTTGGGGCGCCATCGTGGCCCTGCCTTCGCCGCCCGTGGATGCCTTGGGCATCGCTGACGGCTCCTTCGCAATCTTCCTTGCGCCGGACGGCGGCTATACGCGCCGCCCGCTTCGCGCCTGCTCTCATGCTTGGGTGATCTGATGCCTCCTGTCGTCGGTGCTGTCACGACCTTCATTGCATCCGCGCTCACCGCCGGATTTACGCAATCGGTAGGGGCCACGCTTTGGGGCTTCGCCCAGCGCGCGCTCATATCGGTCGGGCTTGGCCTTGCGTCAAGCGCCCTGACGCCCAAGCCCAAATCTCCCAGCTTCAATGATCCGGGCCGGCCGCTGGCTTTCCAGCCTAACCCGGACGCGCCGCGGCAGGTCATCTATGGCGAGACGGCCATTGCCGGCCAGATCATCGCCCAGCGCACCTCCTCGAATAACAAATACGCGCACTTTATAGCGGCTCTTGGTGATGGCGGGCCATATGAGAGCGTCGAGGCCATCCGGCTGAATAACGAGACCGTGACGCTCGACGGGTCCGGTTTTGTTACCGTCCCGTCAAAGTGGGCCGATTCTAAATGCCGGATCGAAACCAAGCTCGGGACGGAGAGCCAGACCGCATTTGCAACAGCGGTTTCCGAAATCAGCGACTGGACCAGTGCGCATGCGGGGAAGGGCGTTGCGCTGGCTCATCTACGCTATGAGTACGACCCGGAAGTCTGGACCAGCGGCATTCCTTCGCCTCTGTTCATCATGCGCGGTCGGCAGGTTTATGACCCGCGCCTCGACAGCTCGCCCGGCAATGACCCGACAAATGCCTCGTATATCGCATGGAGCCAAAACCCGGCTTTGTGGGCGCTTGACTACATCCGGGGCGTTGAGACGAACGGGACGCGCGTTCTTGGGCTCGGTGTGCCGGATGCCCTGATCGACTGGCAGAGCTTTGCTGACGCTGCAGACGTGTGTGATGAGACGGTCGCGGTGAAGGCAGGCGGCACAATTGCGCGCTATACTGGCGGCGGCGGAATTGTCTCAGCGGCTGACGATCCGATTGCAGTGCTTGAGGCGATAATGTCGGCTATAGCCGGCGTTTTGACCACGCGCTCTGGCCTGATCTCGATCTATGCGGGCGAGGCTCAAACCGCAACCGTCACCCTGACTGACGACGATTTGGCCGGGCCGATCCGCGTGACCGGCGCCCGCTCAATTCGGGAAACGGCCAACGCGGTATCGGTCCAGTATCGCGAACCCTCAGCGGGCTATAATTTCGCGGGAGCGCCGGCCTATCGCAATTCGACTTGGGAAACTGAGGACGATGGCGAGGTTTTGTGGGCCGAGCTGCGCTTGCCGTTCACGGATGACCACCGGGTCGCCCAGCGCCTGGCCAAGATCCACGGCGGCAACAAGCGCGAGCCTCGCGAAATTTCCGCGCGTTACAAGATCAAGGCTATCCAGATACAGGAAGGCGAGGTCTTCACGCTCGACAGCGACAGCTATGGCTCCGCGGCAAACGGAAAATATCGCGTCATTGCGCGCAAGATCAATCCTGACGGCTCGGTGGACATCACCGCCCGCTCCGAGACTGACAGCAAATATGCTTGGACCGCCGCAAGCGAGGAGCAAGACCCGCCCGCCGGCACGGTCGCGGCGGCAACGGCTCCGACCACGGCGACCCCGACCGGCTGGAGTGTGACGGCAACAGAGGTCAGCGGCCCGCAAGGCGCGGTTCAGTCTGTCCTCAATATTTCGGCTCCGGGCAGCATTGATGCTTCGGTTTTCTCGGTCGAAATCGAATATCAGCGACAGGCGGGCGCAAGCCTTGGCCTCGATTTTCTTGGCGGTCAGTTTTCCAGCGAAAGCGGGTCCGTTGCCGGCGATAGCGACTATATCCCGCTCGCAACCCTTTCGCGCGCTCAAGCCCTGAACGGCTATCGCATCCCCAACGTCGAGCGCGCGCGGGGCTATTCAATCCGCATTCGATACCGCAGCTCGTTCTATATCGCTTCGGACTGGCTTACGCTGGAAACGGCGGTCGAACAGGGTGGCGCGGCGATTGCGGCCCCAAGCGGCTGGACTGCTGCCGGATCCACGCAGGCCAGCGCAGAGGGCTACGCCCGGCCCGTGGTGACAGTCACGGCCCCGACTGCCGGTGTTCCGGCAAGCGCAAGCCTAGTGGCCATCGACATTCGCAAAACCACAGATTCCGAGTTTTCAGACCAGACGGTTTTGAGCCGAGGCGAAGCGGCGCGCGGCCGGACTATTCAGGCCATTGCGGGAAATAGCTATTACGTCCGCGTGCGGTATGGCTCCGATGGGGGCGTTTGGGGACAAGCCCAGATTATCCCGGTCAGCGTGGACGCCACGGGCGCCGTGGCCCTGACGAGCTTTGCGGTTTCCTCGACATCGCAGACCGCGGGCAGCTTTGCTTTGCCGGGCTTTTCGGCTTCATGGGATGCTCTGTCCGGCGATGATCTGCAGCGCACGCGCTCGATTGCGGTGCAATACCGGCTGGACGGAACAACCAATGTCACCACGCTCTATGTGGAGGCGGACGAAACGGCCAAAGCCGTAGCCGGCCTGATCGGCGGGGCTACCTACAATGTCCGGGCGCGGGCTGAAGACGTTTACGGCGGTGGAAGCTGGACGAGCTGGGCTGACGTGACGGTTTCTTCGACCTGGACGGTTGGCGGGGCCACCTCGGTCGGCTGGTCCGGCGTTGCTGATGATGACGGCAACCGGCCTGAGCCGAATGCGACGCTCGGCGCGACGTGGGGAAGCAACGTCGCCAGCATTCCGACCGAACTGACAGACGGCCGCATCAGCACGGCCCTTAATGCGTCGGGCGTGCTGCAAACAAATGTCCCTAACGCACAAGTGACCGGCCTTGGCGCGCTGGCTTTGAAAGCCACAATTGACAGTGCCGGGCTTCTCTCTGATGGCGTGGTGTCCACCGCCAAGCTCGCAAATAACTCAGTTGATGATGACAAGGTCGCCGCCAACCGGGCCTTCGTTCAAGAGGGTGCGGGTGTTCCGACTGCCACGGCGCGCCGAATCTACAATGACACCACAAACGACGTGATCTGGTACGACGACGGCACGAACATTCGCCGCATTTCTCGCCAGCTCCTCCAAGACAATCTTGGTTCAGATACCGGGTTTAGCGGGACGGCGTACAAAGTGGTTGTTGCGATTGAGGCGCCGGGTCTTAAAGAGCTGGACGTTCTGCAAGTCACCGACATCACGATCAATTTCCAGTCGCCAAATGAAGCCACTGACGCAGCGGTGGTCGGGGAGTGGGCCATTGGCATCGTGGACGCTTCGCGCGCGCCGGGCGATGCCTGGATTGGCACCGGAACCGAAAACATCATTCAGGACGGGCGCACCATTACTTTCCAGCTTGATGGGGCGAATGTGGTGCTAAATGCTGACGGGTCGAGCGGCTTTGTGAAGCAGCAGGGCGTTAGCGGCGGGGTCGATTATCGCATACCAACCGCATACGAAGGCACAGCCCACGTCTGCCTCCTGCTCAAGCTGACAGCAGCAACGACCGACCAGATTTTGCTGGGCGGAACCGGCACGCAAATGTCGGTCCTTATCTCTCCGTAAATCGCGCCGCCTCCGGGCGGCTTTTTCATGCCCGAAAGGAACCCCGATGGCTGACCAAAACCATTGGACAGTGAAACGAGAAGTCACAGTCGGCCACATCTTGACGACCGTGGCGATTTGTTCCGGCCTTGTGGGGCAGTGGTTTCTCATGCAGGCCAAAAACGAGGAGCAAGACCGCGACATTGCGCGCGTCGAAGCTCTGGCGATCCGCAATTCGGCTAGCTTCACATCCATGCAGGAAACGGTTGGCCGGATGGACGAGCGAACGGTTTTCATGGTCGAGGCCATCAACCGCATCGAACGCAGACAGGAGCGCCCCAATGATTGATCAGGCCCGCACCTGGCAGCGCCCGCTATTCAGCGCTGCGGTTATCGTCTGCCTTCTATGGGTGACGAGCAAGGTTCCGCCGGAAGGCGCGGTGGCCGCTCTGGTCGCTCTGCTGGTGGCCGGTGGCGCGCTCTACTTCATGCGCGGCATCATCGACAAAGGCCAGTTGACCGAGTGGCTGCGGATCTGGAAGGGGCGGGCCGATGCGGATCAGTAAGCACTTCACCCTGCCAGAGTTCACCAAGTCCGCGACCGCCGCCCGGCGTGGGCTGTCGAACATTCCAGAGCCGGAGCATCTGGCCAACATCAAGGCGCTGGCAATCGGTCTCGAGCAGGTGCGCCGGCTTCTTGGCGACCAGCCGCTGGAAATCACGTCAGGCTATCGCTCGCCGCTCGTCAACAGGGCCGTGGGTGGCGTTTCGACCAGCGCGCACGCTTTGGGTCATGCGGCCGATTTTGCGCATCCTGAAATGACGCCGCTGGAGGTCTGCCAAGCCATCGAAAAAAGCGTGCTCACATTTGATCAGCTTATTCATGAGCCTAACCGGGGCATCACGCATATCAGCTTTGACCCGCGCTTGCGCCGTGAGGTCAAGACGCAAGAGGGCGGGCCGGGCTCGCCTGTGCGGTGGGGGCTGTGATGGGTTTTCTGGCAAGCGTTTGGGGCAAGGCAATGATGGGGGCTGTCGTGGTGCTGTTTATCGCGGCGGCTTTTTTTTGCTCTCGCTGGGTATCTGCTCGCGAAGACCTTGCCGACGCCCTCGACGCCACCGCAAAAGCAGAAGCCGAAATCACCCGCACACGGGCCGCTCTGGATGCGGCCGAAGCGAGAGCGCGCGACCGGGCGGCACAGACCGCCACACAGCGCCAAGACGAGGAGACCGTAAGAGATGCGCCGGAAACTTACGAATGCGCTTCTAGCCCCGCTGTGCGCGGCGCTCTTGGCATCCTGCGGGACCGTCGAGCGGGTGATACGCCCGCCGCTGGTGATTCCGCCGTCCCTCCTGAGCTGCGCTGACTTCCCGGTCGAGCCGGACCCGGACACCGCAAGCGATGTGGATCTAGCCGTGTTCATGCTGCGAGGCGAGGACGCATGGCGCGATTGCCGGGACACCTTGGCAGACGTGGCTGATCTGGTCGCCAGCCAGGACAGCGAGTAGATCCGCCTATGCCGCGCGGCTCGAACCTCCAAAAAATCACTCAGGACATGGCTGTTGAGGCCCTGCTCGAGTGTAATGGCGCGGTCGCGGCTGCGGCCCGGCTGATCTATGACAAGCACGGGGTCGAGTACACAGACAGCTCTATGCGCTACCGGCGCGATCTGGCCCGCCGTCAGGGTGTCGAAATCCCGGATCCGCCTGTCAATCGTGCCGCGGGCCAGCGCGACCCCGACAGCATGGCAGAGCAGCGCCGCCGCAAAATCGCGGTGGAAGACGGATTGCTCGACGAAGAGGACGCCCGGCCCATCGCGGATGGACGCATCGACCCTCGTGAGGCGCAAGCGCGTGCGCTGCCCGGCCCGAACGAGGTGGCCACCTATCTGATCACCGGGGCCGTGAATAATACCCATATTCACCCGGCCTTCTGGCGCAATCTGCAGGCGCTGGCCCGGCACTATGATGCAGAAATCATCGTGCGGCCTATTCACTACAATTTGAACGCTTACCGCCGCATGGGCGCTGACACCGAGGACGCTAGCGCAGAGGGTGACGAGATATGGTTTGACCCTGCTGTCAGGCCCTATCTGTCCACCGACCGCGTGGCTCTGGCGCCGGATTGTCATTTTGCCGGCGATGCGCCGATCACGGCCACCGCGGCAACCCCGCTTTCTGGATATGACACCTTCACCGGTCGGGCCTCTGGCATATTTGCTTCCACCAAGGTTGAAATGCGGTCAGTCGCCACGATGCGCGCTGAACCGGCCAAGCTGCTGTTTACGACCGGCGCCGTCACCCAGCGCAATTATACCGAGACCAAGACCGGCCAGAAAGCCGACCACCACCACACCTACGGGGCCATGCTGGTCGAAGTAGACAGCGCTGGCCGGTGGTGGCCCCGCCATATCATCGCGGGTGAAGACGGAACCTGCAATGACATCGGCTTGACCGTGCGTGGTGGACGGGTTCGACCGGCAAACAATATCGCGGCGCTGACCCCTGGTGACATCCACGTTGCCCAGCTTGACCAATCCATCAGGTCAACGCTTTTCGGTCCCGGCGGCATGGTTGATGTTTTGCGCCCTGCAGAGCTGCACCTCCATGATCTGCACGACCACCTCTCACGCTCGCACCACAACGCCCGCGATCCGTTCAAGCTGTTCCAGCTTCGACAGGCGGGCAAGGATAGCGTGCTGGACGAAGTGCGGGCCGATGCCGACTTCCTGAAATACTGCCATCGTGACTGGCTTCAAACCGTCGTCATCGCCTCGAACCATGATGACCATTTGCGGCGCTGGGTCACGGATTCCGACTGGAAGTCAGATCCGGTCAACGCGCGCTTCTATCTGCGCTGTGCCGAGCGGATGCTTGGCGCGATCGAGGACAAAGATAACGGCTTCCATTTGCTGGAATGGGCTTGTCGGGAAATGGGGGCGCCGGGGGCGGCCGTCTTCCTGCAACCGGACCAGTCATGGCAGGTCGAGGGGATTGAATGCGGGCTGCATGGCGACAAAGGCCCCAACGGGTCGCGCGGCTCGGCTCGCTCTATTGCGAAAACAGGTAGCAAATCCACGATAGGCCACAGCCACAGCGCCGGAATATTTGAAGGCTGCTGGCAAACCGGCGTTACAGCCGGCACACTGGACGATCTGGATATGGGCTATAACTCTGGCCCGTCCTCGTGGTCGCGCGCTCTGGTGGCCACCTATCTCGGCGGCAAGCGGACAATGATGATCATGCGCGGGCTGCAATGGCGAGCGGATCGGTCGGAGGGTGTGCGCCAGTGTTCCGCCGCCTGATCAACCGCCTCAAGCAGTGGCGCTATGCCCGGCGGCGCGCGATGTGGCGCAAGTTAACCGGCCTTTGATTGCTGGTTATGGGCTGTGTCAGGGATAACCGGACAGGGGTTTCCGAGCAAGCGCACTGTGGGTGATTTTGTGGGGACTTTCTGCGGTGTTCCGCGAACGTTCCGCCCCAAACCGCCCTTTTTGGCTGATGCGCATGGCCCGCTATTTCAGGCGTTCAGCCCTTTATAGCAGGGCGTGAAGGCCGATTTTCTCCGCTCTGCTGCCTAGATTGTGGATCTAGAGGTCTCCCGTTCAATCCGGGAAGGCGGTACCATTTTCCCCCTTTATAATCAGTCTTTTCCGGGGTTGCCGTCGCGCTCGCCTGCCTCCCCATCGCCCTTGCTGTGGGTGATTTTGTGGGTAGTCGCTGCAGCGGCCATAGCCTCCAGCGCGTCGGTAACGGCGCTCTCTTCCGGGTGCGCATAGCGTCCGGTCATGGCAATCTGGCTGTGCCCAAGAAGGTGCTGTGCCGCGCGTAAATCGCCGGTTGCTCTGACGAAGGCCGTGGCGGCATGGTGGCGCCAGTCATGGACCGCCCTGGCGTCGGTGATGCCCGCGCGCTTATAGGCCCGCTTCATGGCCGTCTGGAATGTGGCCGGCGGTATCGCCACCAATTCCCCCTCCCGATTTTCCCGAAACCATACCGTGTCGAGTCCGGCTTCTTTGGCCCGCTTGGCGCGTTCTGCCATCAGTTTACGGTCGCTCTCGATCAGCCTGATTACATGGTCGCCGCCATCTTTGCGGTCGCGAAGCCAGATTCGCCCGGTCTGCGCATTGAAGGCTGACAGCGAAAACCAGCCCTCCGACATGCGCGCGCCGTAGCGGGCAAAGAATGCCAGGATAAGCCGGTGATGATCGAGGAGCTGCGCGACCACGGCGGCTTGCTCGTCCGGGGTGAACTCCCGCACCCGGTTTTTGCGTTCTTTAAGCCGGACGGGCTTCCAGTCGATTTCCTGAACCTGACACCCGCGCACACGCCGGGCATAGCCGTGAATCGGCCGCATCACGTCGATGATTTCACGGTTTATGGTCGCATTGGCCGGGGCGCGCTTGTTGTGGGTCTCTTCGGCCCGGCGCGCGGCAATCGCGGCGGCAATGTCCGCGGTAGAAAGCTCGGCTATGTCTTTGGAGAAGTCGAGAACCCGGCGACAGACTCGGAGCTGGAAAGCCACGGTGCGCCAGCTTTTGAGGTGCCGGGCGTGGTCGGTAAACCACGCGGTCGCGGCCTCGTTTACGGTAAGCCGTGTCTGAGCGCTTGTTCCCAGACGGGCAGCGCGGCGGGCTTCGCGCTCGATGTCTTCTGCCTCACGCTTCGACGTACAGCCGGTCGAGGCGCGGTGTCGGATGCCCGCTTGCCAAAACTCATACCAGTAGACGCGCCCTCGCTTGTAGACCCCCACTGCTTGCGACCTTCCTCGAATGCCTTCACATCGTCCGGGTCATAGCGGATCGACCGCCGACCCAGAACAATGCGGGGCAGCTCACCACTGGCGCTGATTGCGCGCAAGGTCTTTCGATCCACCAGCAGGCGGTGGCAGACCTGTTGTATGGTGAGCAGAGACGCCATTGGTTATTCCTCAACCTGCGTCTGAGAGCGGAGCCACTCCGCAACATAGCCATCTCTGGCGTAATAGTCGTCTTCCTCGGAACCCAACGCGAGGCACAAAAGGCGATCCCGCTCATCAGCCCGTATCTCCGCCTCTGTCTTGAGTGGTGCGGCATCGCCTTGAGAGACAAGCCATTCCCAAGCTGTGCGGGCGTCTGATGTTGCAAGGTTGGGGTCTTCTCCAAGCTCCTTCGCTATCGCCTCATGCTGCCCCCAAGCTCGGGCGCTCATCCGTTGCATTTGGCACACCCGAATCTTCGCCTCTGTCTTGCGTGGTGCGTCGAGGGCGGCGCGGAGGCGGGCGGCTTCTACTTGCGCATCGCTCGGACACCAAAGGGCCAGAAGGTTCGCCGCTCGCAACACAGCCTCCACCAGCTCATCAGGTACAGGCTGGGCGGCAAGTTGCTTTGCGCGCTCCCGCTTAACAGCGTCTTCAACGGCCATTACGCGCCCTCCCCACAAAGCCCAGCCGCGAACTCATGCAGCTCTCCCACGCGATCCAGAGGAACGCTGACCACGATCTGGACGAACGGTTGCTTGACCGGCTCGGGTCTCTCGGCGGGCTTCGGCTCAGCCTCACGCTTCGCGACGGCGATGGATGCAAGCAGGATGTCGCGGGCGTCGTCGGGCAGGGGTTTGCCGCGTCGCATTGCTGCGTGCAAATTGCACCAGTAGTCATCGCCTTGAGGCGAACACCCCCACTTGAAACCTGCAGACAACCCGATGGAGTTACCGCCCAGCGCCTTCTGCGCATCTTCAACAGTGAAACCCCGCACTTCATGCACGAGGTCTTCGCGCCAGCAGAGAAGGTCCGCTTGGTTTTTCTCCCAGTGGATAATGAGGCCGTCCTTACGGCGCATACGTCCGTCACTCGCCCACACCGGGTATTCTTCGGGGTCAGCCCAATCCTTCAGCTTCACGATCTCACCGTCACGCCGGACGGCTTCGCGGCCATCAATGCAGTCTTGTTCTGTGATGTTCATGTCAGTTCTCCTCCATAGTAGCGAACCAATCGACTTCACCGGTCACAGCAAGGTGACGGAGGGCGCGGACAGCGTGAGATGCGGTGATGTCGAACACGCCCACGCCGTGTTCGTAGCCGGTCGGGATGAAGAGGTCGCAGGCGCGTTCGTGCTCCAACCCCAAGGCATCCCTTGCCCAGCCAAGCACGTTGTCAGCGCTCAGCGGACGGCGGTGGTCGATTCTCGTGGCCTGGCCAGTCGTGTCAAAGCGGGCCACCGTCCACCCGGCGATGCAGGCCGCAGTGCCACAAGGGTGCTTGTGACCATAGGTGCTCATGTCAAACACCATACCTTTGTGACCGGCTTCGATCAGGTCAGCGATTTCCAGGATGCGTTCTTTGTTCATGTCAGTTCTCCAAGAACGAGCGCGGCCGTCAGCAGCGCGATAATGGCCCACAGGGTAAACTCCCGGCGTCTGGTCATCCTCCGGCCTTCCTCATTTCATCCCATGCGATCCGCTTCTCGTCAGGCGACAGGCACGACAACAGGGGCTTGTTTGCTTCGATCAACTGGTCACGTGTCATTGGAGACACGACCCAGAGGCGGGTGACAGCCAGGATCCAGTCGAGGCGGGTCATGCGGCGCGCTCCTGCTTAATCAGCACGCCCGGCTCTACGCCGATCAGATCCGCGATGTATTCCAGGATTGCCTGCTTGCTTTCCTCAAAGCGCTTTTTGCCCATCGCCTTCATGGACTGGCTTTGCGCGGTAAGGTGGGTGACGGTTGCGCCTTCGATGGTGACGTAGGAAAACTCGTCAATCTCGCGGATAAATGCAGCCACCCGGACGGCTTCCGCCTTGCTGGCAGCGACAATTGACCTAACGTCGCAATACCCGGTTCGGATCAGCGCGCGTTTGCGCAAGTGGTCCGGGGTCGCGGCCCACGGCTGGCAAGAATGCTCATCAGGCAGGCTGGCCCATGCTTCCGCAATCCACGCGAAAGCATGGTTGTGGCTGGCGATGGACCGATCTTGCTGCGGTGCCATAGTGATGATCTGGCCCACCTCATACGCTTCGCCAGCGATGCGGGCCTGATATGAATTGGCAGGCTCAAATGCCGCGCCGGTCCAGCGTGTGAGGACGGGCCGGGTCATGCGGCCTTCTCCTGTCCAAACCGGGCTTCAAGATCGGAAACCGCCGCGTGAAGCTCACCGAGGAAAGCCTCGACTTCGCTTTCCAGATCGGCGATGCGCTCGTCATCGCGCTCGATGCGCTGGCAGAACATCTGCATGGCTGCGGGAAGGCGCGGGTCGAAAGATACAAAATCGCACCAGCTCCGATCCGTGCAGGCCATCTGCCATTGCATCTGGATGATGTAGTCGGGGGCAATCCGGCCGACGCGCAGGGTTTCCAAATGCGTGGCCGTGTTCGGGCACTTGATTTCGACAAGCCCTTCATTCCCCACAAGGCCATCAGGGCTGGCGCCGGATTCGTTGATGCGCGGATGCTGGATAAAGCCAACCTCCTTCACCTCAGCATCGCGGTAGAACTCATAGGCCGTGCGTGCCTGCGGCTCGGTGTCGTTACCCCAAGCCATCGCGCCAGACTGAAAGGTCTCCTCGCGATAGCCGGTCAGCCGCTCGCAAATGAGCTGCGCCAGATAGTTCTTGCGCGATGCCGCCGGGCCGCTTTTGGTCTTGCGAACAATATCAGCAATGCGAGATCCGGTAGCCTTGCCCATGCGCTCGGCAAACCATTCTTCTGTGCGTTGATCAGCCATTTGCCCGCTCCCTCCGACGCGCCGCCAAAATATCGACGGCATCCGCGAACCTTTCGGCGGGCAGATCGTCCAAAGCCTCAATGCGCAGAACTCGGCAGAACTTGGCCTCGTTCACGCTGAGCTCCTTCATTTCCCGGCGGAGATTGGCCAGATGGCTTTCTCCGATGCGTTCGACAGAAATGCGCCCGGCAAGATGTCCGTCATCGTCGCCCGGATCGTCCTGATAAATCAGATTAAGGATCGCGCCGGCAGAGTACCGCTTGCCATAGGAAAGGGACGAGCCGACGCCTTGCACAACGTTCTTGCTGCCGGACGTGTCAATGGGCAGGCGAAGCGTTGTTTGCTCGCTGTGGCCCTCACGGTGCGCCAGGACTGCTGTAACGTAGAGGCAGCCGTCGCCTTCCTCGGTGCGGAAGGACAGGCCAAAACCATGTCCGTGAAGAACAGGGCGGATAAGCCGGTCGGTGTCTTCCCATTTGCCATAGGTAGACTGCACCTTGTCATCCCGGTTCTTGATCGCACCCCGCTTGGGGATGACTGGCAGATCCGGCTGCATGGCGGCGAAGTCGGCGTTGAATGCCTCTTTTGCCGATCGGTCCAAAATGCGCTGCTGCATATCAAGCAGGCGTTCCATTTTGGAAACATCGACGTCGGGGTTCAAGGCGGCGCGCTCGATAACCGAGACAATCGCCGCGGAATTGCTTGCTGGCGTCTCAGGCTGATCAGCGATCAGGGCGTGGGTGGTCATAATTCAGTCTCCAAAAAAGCGGGCCGGGCGCGTGAGATCAGGGCGCCCGGCCCAGTTGGGGAGGGGGTCAGGCCAGCGCGAGGAAAGCCGCGAAGGCGAGGACGAGAACGGCCATCACAAGCGAGCAAACCGCCTGCATGCCGTATGGGGTGAGGATGGGGCCTCGGCGCATCATGCTGCCTCCGGGCCGTCGCCATCGGGATAGTCCCGGACGGGCTGGCTGTTCGAGGCAATCAGGCGCGGGCCACGTTTCGGCGGTGCGCCCTTCTTGGCGTCGAAAATAGCCGCGTATCCGGCGGGGGTGAGCTCGAAATCAGGGGTTTCGATCTCGGCACCGTCAGCAGCCAGCGTGAGGGCGTCCAGCGCGGCGTTGATCTTGGCGCGCGCACGCTCCAAGTTGCGCCGGGCGCTGGTCAGCGGGATGCCGGTCGGCAGGCCCAGAATGCGCGCGGTCGCGGTCTGTTCAATCGCTGCGGTGAGCGGGTCGAACACGTCGCGCAGCTCATGAGATGCGCGCTCAAGGTGCGGCAGAAAAGCCATGTCAGCCTCCAATCCAGAGAAGAAAAATCAGTGGGGAAACGCTGGCGGTCAGGGCCGCAGCTTTGATCCAGTCGGACGGGTAGACGGTGGTGTTGGAGGGGCCGGTCCAGCTCATGAGGCGGACCTCGCGTCTTCCAGCTCCCAACGAAGTCGGGTGACGAGCGGGCGCCAATGGGTGTCGATTTCCTTCTGGGCGATCTCGACTTGGCGTTCGCGCTCTTCGTCAGCAGCTTTCAATGCCCGATCCCGCGCATCGACTTCGGATTGAAGCGGATTGGGGATGTTGTGATACCCCTTCGCTTCGCTCTCCATGCCGGCAGCGCGCTCAATGTCTTGGGATATAACTGCGACCTGCTCCTTGGTTGCCGCAACACCGGCTTCCTCCAGCGCGCATTCGACGGCCTCTTGCCAATACGGATCGATCTCGCGGCGGGTCATGCGTCACCGCCTTTCGGGGCGGCATAGGTGACGCCTTCAAGGTTGTGCAGCGGGCCTTCAAAAATGACCGTTTCACCGTCGAACACGCGGACTCGCTCCATGTCGCAATGAAGGCCCGGCAGGTCGGCCGTCACGGTGATCCGTGTTACAGGGCCGCATTGCTGGAGGGCGCCAGAGACGGTCCGCCAGTATTCACTCCCAACTTGATAGAAAACGCCGTCTTCGCCATGCTCGCCAACGGGAAAGCCAGAAACGAAAAGTGCTTCGCGGACCTCCATCAGTTCGCCTCCCGGATCTCATGACGCATGGCGTCAATCTCGCGCTCGACGCGGACCCGATAGAGCTGACCCTCGAAATCGACGCTCATTTCATAGAGGCCGGGGCCAACGCGGGTCAGGCGATCCACTGGCAGCGTCTGCCCGGCATCCGACTGGCGGGGGTCGCGGCCTGACAGGCGGGCGCGGATCACATGGGCCAGCCTGTCAGCGAGAGTGAGAGGGCTGATACGGGGGGAGAGACAGGCGGGGAGGGCGCTCATGCTGCCTCTCCCTTGGCTTCGGTGTCGCTAAAGTCTCGCGGCCCCCATGACGCGACGCGAAGACGCATCATCTGGATGAGCAAGGCGTACTCGCGACCGTAAAGGTTGTCCGGGTGCGTGCGCTTGACCGCAGCCGCAAACTCATCAAGCGACCCAGAGAAGCACCCACGATTGACGGCCTCACCGTCCTTGGTCCGGTAGAGCGTCAGCGTTCCGCCTTCGCTGCCGACATGGCTGACCCACAAGACCTCCGCATTGCCGGAGACCCACGCATCGCCGTAGACCTCCACATTGCCGGAGACCCACGCATCGCCGTAGACCTCCACATTGCCGGAGACCCACGCATCGCCGT
>Ga0255047_10000375_pt1 | contig 36166 bp, 43 predicted proteins | sample JV7_2_1_MG_FD_183640 | JGI IMG/M metagenome (GOLD analysis project Ga0255047, IMG submission 183640) | Seawater microbial communities from Jervis Inlet, British Columbia, Canada - JV7_2_1 | ecosystem: Environmental > Aquatic > Marine > Inlet | place: Canada: British Columbia | collected 2016-10-06
CCGTAATGCTTTTCCTGATCTGACCCTCCTGTTTGCTGAAGGGTTCTCTTATCTCCCCGGAGGCCTGGTCAAAACTCCAAAACTCATCAAACGAGATGGGGGTGCCTTTACCTTTTGCATTTAAAGCCGCCAGCTCATTGTCATTAGGCGGAATCCTGATTCCTGGGAACTGCCTCATTGACTCCTCAAGCTCTAGTTTCCTCTTGGCATCTTCTTCGGAAAGCCCCTTATTAAGCACGCCAATGTTGGTGCCCAAATCCCACAAGGCCTTGGCTTCCCTTCTCTTGGCATCGAGGTAGGCCCCCCGAGCAACGGCAAACCTAAGCATGGCCAGGTCTTGTGTATTGTATACCTCAACTTCATCCTGGGTCTTCGTGGTCTTAATCCCTGCATCCAGCGCGTCTTGCACACTTTGGCTTACAAGGCCGACAGATGCCCAGTGTTTCGTCTTTTCCAGCAACTCGCGCCCTTTCTGGGTCCTCGCTATATCCCACGCGGCATTCTTTTGCCGCATTGCATATTGATGCAGGTTTAGGGCTGCGTCTTTGGCTTCACTGGCTCGATCTTGGGCGTAAGTTTGTTTATGATCTGCATTCAGGTTCGCTAAGGCAATATCCTGCTCGCCATGAACCTTGAGAGTCTTCCGCTGCTCATCACCCGTGGCACCGATGCCTCTCTTCTGGTGTTCCATCTTCAGCGCGTACTCCCTGTCCATGAGCTCCTTCTTCTGCTCAAACCCCAGCCTGGACACGCCTAGTTGCTGATCGAACTGTCGCGTTTTCTCTTCCTCAGTAAGGCGCTGCTCTTCCATCCGGTTAGCGCGACCGGACATTTCCCTTATTCCTCCGGTCCCGATGGACCCCATTATTTCAGCGTAAGTTGGCATATTATTTTAAATGTTTAACCAAGGTCCCAAAACATATTGTCTATCCCCACCTGGCGGCCATCACGGCCCCCGCCGCCCTGTAACCTCTGTAGCTGAAGCTCAAGATTGAGCATTTCTTTTCGCTGGTTGTGAGCCTTGTCTGCATCTGCCTGGCGCTGTGCCCCAAATCCTGCAAACCCAAGATCACCGCTCCCCTTCTCAAGGAACTGGTTGCTCCACACATCCGTCAGGTTTGAAAGCCCACGTGCCCCGATGGCCTGCGGGCTCGGGATGTTGGAGAACGCCGGCATCGGCTGCGGCATGTAGGTTCCTGAACCAATATTAAATGGGGCAGTTGATCCCTGTCCGGCCCGGGCTCCTGCCTGTGCCATCTGCATGGGAGCCGCCTTCTTCTGGAGCTCAGCTCCCAGCTGGCTGAACGGGAGCTGTCCCAGGTTCAGCTTGCGTTGCTCATTGTTCAGCTTTGAGGCGGCAATGTCAGCTATGTTCTGGCCCTCAGCCCCGAGCCTGGTGCTCGCTATTGCCGCTCCGGAGCCACCGGCAAGTGATGCCCTGGCCAGCTTCTCGGACAGACCCCCACCACCGTATCCACGTCTGGCCTGTTCCTGTGCAGCCTGCTGGTTCAGGGCATTTTCATATCCCTCGCGCTGAGCCTGAATGACTGACTCAGCCTGCTTGGTCCGGAAGGCCCGGACCGGGTCGGAGTGCTCCAGCTCACGCCCGAGCAGCTCGTCATTAAATACATCGCCAATTTGTTGGCGGGCTGCTGTTGTCATCGGGGTGTACTGGTCGGAAATTCCCTGGTACGCAGACTGGTCAGCCATCGTTCTCTGGTAGCTCAGGTTCATGGCCGTTTGCTGTCCGGACATGATCTCGTTCATGCGTGAGCCCACATAGGATCGTTCTTGCGCCTTCCACGCTACGTGCTTCGGGTTTGGAATTTCCTGGGGCGCTTTGCCTCCGAGCCCGAAGAAGCCGCTCGATCCCTTCGTCATGATTGTCTGCGGTGGTTCCGCGTTCTGCTGCTTCCACAACTCCACCTCGTTACTGATCTGCTGGGCCCGCTGGGAAATTGCCAGGAGCTGGGCGTCGATGGCCTGGCCCTCCGGGGACACCGAGATGGCCAGGGATTGGCCGATGCCTGCCGGTTGGTTTACGCCTATGTCCCACCCGCGCATGTAGGTCGGATACTGGGAGGCGCGGTTAGAGGCATACTGGTTCTGCCTTGCAGCCTCGTTCGCTGCCGCGTTCCGCTGAACGGACGCATCATAGTCCCTCTGGTCGTTGGCCTGGGCATTGGCTGCTCTGCCCTGCATAAATTGTGATGCCGCAGTTGCGGCCATGAACGGAAGCCAGAAGGCTGCCTCCTTTACTCCGGTAACCGGGTTGCGCGGAAGCTCGCCGACCTCGGACTCGATGACCGCTATCTCCGGCATGGACATGTGCACCAGCTCGGTGTCACCAAACCGACCTTGCTGGGCGATCTGCTGGGCCTGCACAGACTCAGGGTTGGTCATTTGGTCAGCGCCCATCATGGAGGAGAATGGCATTGGGTTGTATTCGGGCATGTTAATCCTTTAAATTGCTACCTCCATGAGGGTCATGTCGCCACCACCCACTATGCCACTGCCGGACAGTTCCACTGAATAGGTGACGGCTGTTGCGATGGCCGGCGAATCCAGGTAGCAGAAATTACCTGCCCCGCCGCCGCCCCGCTGGGTCATGGAGTTAAAATATATCCCCTCGGAGCTTTGCTGCGTTCGCAAAGTAACGGCGGTTCTTACGGCATCTGTTACCTTTAGGTGCATATAGGCAGTGATGGAACTGTTGTTTTGCTGAATAGTCTCCATGCTTTGTCCAACCAGAACGAGAATTTTGCTGGAAGTCGAAGCGGGCGTAATTGCAAGAGTCAGCCCCGTGTTTCCTGCGGTTGCTCCACCCGTGGTTCCGGTTGACAGAACCTGGATAATCCCTCCCATGGGGGTATCCACCACACCGGTGACCCTGCCCTTGGTATCGACCGTAATCACCGGAACGGTTGTGGCCGCTCCGTATGTATTCGCCGTGACTGCTGTGTTGGCCAGGGTCAACGCCCCGTCGGCAGCCAGGGTGGCATCGCCGGACATGGCAGCCCAAAGCGGGGTTCCTGAGGTCTGGTCAATCAGGAACTGCCCGGCCGTGTTGGGGTGGACCAGCTTGATGACATCTACGGTGTTGTCGACAAACCCTGTCCCGTTGGCAAAGGTAGTTTCAACGGCGGTGGTGTAGTCCAGGATGTCCTGGAGGTTGTCATCCATTTCCTGGGCAACAAGCGGCTGCTGTTTTACCAGGCGCTTTACGATGTTGGGCGGTGTTACAGCCATGGCTACTGGAATATTACGGTATCATTCGTGTCCGTCTAGTGGATAATTAGCGTTCCGGTCAGCGCGGACGTGTGACTGACCGTAAAATCATGTATGGAGTTGTGCGTAATGGTGGGTTGGATGACCTGCTCGGAGCTGTCCAGGACCTGGACCATGGGGTATTTCCCGAGGCCATGGGTGTAGACATATTCGTACGGGGAGGATGTGCTGGTAGAGAACGAGACGTTGTCAGGTAGCACGGCAGCGCTCAGAGCCTCCTGTTGGCGTCCAAGCACAGACCGAACCTCGAACCACCAGTTGGTGTTTTCAGAATCCTTTGACAGCTGCTCCGGAAGCCCCGGTATGGTTCCGGATTCCTCTACTGAGAGCCTTCCTGTCTTGCGGGTCAGGTTCATGCGTCCATCCTTGAAGTGCTCTTGGAGTTCACCCGGCTGACCTCATAGGAGCGTTGGTGCAATCTCATTGGGTTTTCCTTGCCGTCCACAACCAGCTCGTCCTGGAAGAAGAACCCCCTGAAGAACATGGACACGAGGTTTTCATTAGGGTCGTCAATGGCCTTGGTGGCTACCAGTGCTGGGGTCTCGTGCTCGTTACGCGTAATGTACACGTTGGCACTGAGGCCCAGGGTACCGGATGGGTTGAGGCCGGTGATGTGTGGCACATAGGAGCGCAGGTCCTTTTCATCGAACGGATCGCCAAAGGCCGTGAGGCCGGACTTGATCCTGCCCTCGTATGAATTGGTAGCGGTGGTGGCCAGGGGCATGTGCTTGACTAGCGTGGCCGAGGACAGGGTGACTCCGGCATTATTGGCCAGCGTGACGACGGTATTGGTAACAGATGCAACCTGTGAAATGAGGTCAATACTGCCTCCCGAGCCCCCGTACACGGTCACCCCGTCACCTACGGATAGTACCGACCCGGAGCCCGAGGTTGCCAGGGTGAAGTCAGGAGAACTCGAGGCGGTGCTTCCGGAAATGTTTATCCGCTCGGAGCGTTGGTAATGAATCGAGACGTTACCCCCCCATTGTGGTAATGGCTTGTCCACCCGCCCGTACAATAGCAGGGTGCCGTCTGCGGTCCCCATGACAAACCAGTCCTCGGTTTCAACCGGCTGGATGTTGAGGGTGGGCCGCTTAATAGCAGCAGCAGCGGTGATGGACATGTCAGTGGTGGACATGGTGTTGTGCTTATAATCCAGGCACAGCACCTTGTCCCCTGTCTGGGAGGGCAAGGAGATCCATACCTCCTTGGTAAGCGGGTTTACGGTGGAGTAGATGTCGTTCGTGGCTGATATGTCCACGTTCGGGTCCTCGAAGAACAGGTCGCTGCACAGGTCCAAGCCCTTCATAAGGACCGGTATGCGGTTCTGGATGTCGAACCTGTAGAACGCGTTCCTCCCAGTGTAGACATGGTAGAGCCCCTCCACGGGGACCAGGGTGTTCCGATAGAACAGGCCCTTGTCCGTCGGGATGGACAGGCGGGTGAACCGGAAAGGCAGGGAGCTCACCCCGGTGTAGATAGCCAGGAATATGCTGGTGTCCTTGTAGATGACCAGCTGGCCCTGTAGCTCAAGCATGCGAATGATACCGCTGGCATCATCTGTGAGGTCCTCGTACCCAACAATGGACCCAGGGACAGAGGAGCGGGCCAGGAGGGCCGTGGTGGTGGCTGTCTGGGCCGGGTCGTTCAGGGTGACAGTCGTGGTGCTTACAGAGGCTATGGTGGTCGACAGGTTGCCGCCCGCAATACCGGCCCCGTATATGGTCACCGAGTCATCCACAGCAAAGGATTCCGACGGCCAGTCCAGGGTAATGTCGCTGGCACTGCCACCGGTGGTGGTGGTGCAGCCCACTGTCACGTCAAACTGGCTCGGCTCGCCCAGGGCCGACCAGAGAATACGGTACTGGTAACGCGACTCATCACCGTTGGTGTAGACCCCATAGGGATCAGAGCCGTTCATCCAGGCCAAGAATGAGGTGGTTGGAATCTGACGGATGTCAGCCATCATTAGGACATTGTTAAAGGCAGCGATGGTTCCTACACTGGACACGTTCTGGTCACGGAGCTCGTGCATGGGTACCACGGCACCCCACTCGAGGCGGAATGTAACCGGCAGGTCTACGCCATTGTTGAACACCGTATAGCCATTGATGTTCACGGCTTCCCACCTCTGCCCGCTGGCAGAGAATCCGGAGCCGATGACCGACCAGTCATAGTTGGCGAAGAAGGGATCACTCCCCACTCCGTCCACGTAGTTGCCACCAGGGTCCGGACTGGCGGGGGTGATCTGGTCTATGTAATCGTAGGTCAGGCTCTGGAACTGGTAGAGGGTGGTGGCAGTGCCGACAATCACCGCAGTAGCCCCGGAAGGACTCCGAGCCATGTGGATGAGGGTTATCTTGTCAGATGTCGGGAACGGCTGCCCGCCAGTGTTGACCACTCCCTGGAAATCGCCGAACCAGTCATGGCCCTCACGGCGCATCTCAACATCAAGGTCACGCCTGAACTCACGCTTGGTAACGTAGTTCTGGGCCCCGGCCTCCGCAGCCGAGGAGCGCGACATCAGCTTCCCGCCTTGGGCGGGCTTGATGGTGACATCCTTATATCTGGACTTCTTCTTTGCCATTATCCTTCTCTGCCTCGATGAGGCCCATCTTCTCGGCCAGCACAACCCCGGCCCTTTCCACGGAAATGTGATCCGCGTAGTTCATTTGTGCACGATGCGCGGCTGTGACTAGCATGGCCAGCGCCTGTTCTGGTTTCATTTCTTCGTCCATATTTACTCTTTGGTTTTATCGAGGGCGGGGAAATATACCCAGCCGCTCTGCTGTATAGCCACTTCTTCAATCTCCGTGATCTCAGCTATCAGGCGATTCATCGCGTTACCCATTAAGGCTACAGTTAAAATATGCCAGAGTGCCAGCGTTATCCAGGCTACTACCCAGAAATCTCTCCCCCACCTCCTTGTCCCCCACTTCATTGTTTACCCCCACCCGAGTTTGGTTATTGTTGTTATTGTTCACTTCTTAAAGCCTCTGCCGCAGCTATCTCAGCCTCCCCCTTCTCCCGCCGCGCCTTTTCATCCGGTGACTCCGGCCAGTTACACACGATTGCCGCCAGTGCGTCTACGTCAGCCGCCTGTGAAATCTGCTCCCCCTGACGATCCGACTCAGCCCGCACAGCCTCACGATGTTCCGCCCAGTCCTCTGCCACAGGAGTGTCAATGTCAGCCTCGCGGATGACCATCCAGTCGGATACAGCCAGTAGGTTGTGCGCCGCCTTCTTGGCATCGGCAACCATCTTTTCCTTCAACCCCTCCAAGTCCTTCGGGGTACTGATTACCACACCGTCCACAACACGGTTGTCATACCAGCGTTTGTCTTTGAATGTCCGCTCGACAGGCTTCTCCCACACGATGCCTCGCGCAGACTTGTCATCGGCGTTGGACAGCCGTAGCCAGTTGGCTGGGAACTGTTCGTTGCCGAGGGTGAATGCTACATCCATCGGCAGGGTTCGTGATTCATGTTTATATGGCATAGTGTCTCCTATCTGGCTGCTGCGTATTTGAAAGGTTTCTCTGCGAAGGCGGCGAATATGTAAGAACCAGTGCCTTGGTTAATACCTGTGTTTCTTAATTTCCAACCATTCGACAAAAAATCTACATCGACAGCCCCTGTGTCTTCTGCATTATAAGTGTCTGCTGTCACCCTCCGTGCTACAACATTATCAATATCTCTTTCGTTATCCCATACCTGCCATTTTGAAGCATAATCGACCCTTCTTGCCATCATAAACGCAGGTCTAAATCCACACCACACAAACGGGCCATCTACCACACCGTTGCCCGTATAGCTGCCGAATTTCGAGTACCCGGCCACCTCGCTGAAAAAATATCCGATGTAGTCCTCGACACCAGTCCAACTACCGGAGCCATCGAAATTCAGCGCATAAGGGTTTCCGGAATTGTAATCAGAACCGTTGCCCACTTTAATAGAGGTGTCGGTTATATCGCTAATAACCTTCATGTACGATGAGCTCCAGTAGCTCTGAGCACTGGTGGTATTAAGGGTCAGGAAATAATCCTCGCTGGTTAAGTCCTTGTGCCAGACTATCCAACCCCCAGTGTCCATGTACTCTGTCACCCCGTGCGCGGTTCTGGCTTTCGCAATTATCATTGCAGTGTCGCCGTGGTCGTGGTGGCTTATGGTCTGCTCGTTCCCAGAGGTATTTACACTGCTGTTGCCCGACCACTTCACTATGCTGATGCCAGCGGTGGCGTCATACTGTTCAGCCCAGTTAACCCCTGAGCCGCCTACCCCAGCCGTAGCAGACTTCCACCCCCAGCCCACCATGCCAGTTCCCGTCTGGTCTGCGTATGGCCCAGTTGTGGAGCTACTGCTCCCAATGGTAAACCCGTCCACACCAAAGACCGTCACCCCCACATTAGACGACTCAGTAACCTCAGCGTCAACAGTGTCACTCTCCATCGACTTCTGCACCCCACGAAGGGAGTCTGTCAGCTTGTGATTATTAGAGCTTCCTCGTGACTTCACCCACACCAAGTCAGGCGACAGGTTGTCCGCTGCGCCAAAGGTCTTTGCCCCTGTGCCGTCATCATACAGCAGGGTGTTGAAATACTTGTGACCCTTCGCAATCGTCGGGGTCGGGAGGTTGGCGGTGGAGAGGGCTGAGTAGCCGCTAGGTTTTGTAAGGTAGAATTCTGAACCTGCCCCACCGGATACGCTACCGGACAGGGTGGGGTCTTGCCCGAAGTTCACCCGCACCGTTCCTGTGAGGGAGGCACTGCTTGTTCCGAAAATGAAACCTATGTCGTATGACGGAATGGTTAGAACACACTGCCAAGTATCAGTTCCGTCATATAGCTTGAAAGTCTTGGTGTCTGCGTCCCACATCACGCCATAAACAGTGTCTTGCGCTATGCTGATTGAGGTTCCCGATGGCGTTGCCAAAGAAAAGTCGCTCCCTGCCACGTCGAACAACGGGGTTGAGCTTTGAATATAAGCTGTCTCTGCATCAGTCTGTTGGGACGTTGTCCACCCCTTCATTCCCATCCGCCCGACACCCACAACCGCATAACCGGGCATCGAGTCAAATTCAACTTCGCAGTACCACTGGCCTGTGCTGGGCAGTGCTATGGTGGACATAACCGCACCGTTAGTTGGGGGACACGTTCCGACAAGATTGCCCTCTGTGAAGGTAGATGTGGTTCCTCCAGCCAACGGATTCAACACCGCATAATTATTCGTCGGTCTGTCATTCACTTGGTCGGAGACGACGATGCCGCTCTCTCCGAAATCATTGCTACCAGCCGCATCGGCTCCCAAAGCTGCGCTGTCCTTAAAGTCCAGATGTACCCCTTCCGTCCCTACGCTCCCCGTGTACGCTTTTGGAACCCACTGCCCGTTTGAGTCTGTCTCCGCAAAGTCAGTAGCCACCTTGGCTGTGCCGTCGATGAGATAGACATCCGCCAAGTAGCCATCGAAGCTGGAACCTATCGCCGCATCAGACAATGCCGATGTCGCCACAGTGCCACTTTGCGCGTCACCGTTAATGTACAGTGTCGAATCTGACACACATATATGATACCAACTGGCTGGGTCACGATAAACCGCCGTGGTCGTTATCCCCGGCACAACCAGTTGGTCAGAGGAGTTGAACTGAATGACTGTTCCCAGAAGGTTATTCGTCGCCCCCAGTTCCGCCCGCTTAACCCACGCACTGAATGTCCACGTTGCGTTACTGGTGTAGGTGCGCGTGAGACTTGAACCCCCATCAAACCGACACGACTTGGTGACTACCTCGTCATCGGCGGCTGTTTTCATCAACAGAGGATTAGCAGCAGCAGGAATCATGGGTTTGAAGGTGCTAGGAAATAGGTGGCTAGTACATACTCAGTTCCCGAACCGGCATTTTCACAATAGTATGCCAAGAAGTCGGTTCCCGTTGTTCCCACAGTAGGTGTCCCTCCCTCAAACCGAATAGCTGTTGAGAATGATAGTGCGCCTCCCGCATGGTCAATCGTAATAATTCCCGATTGGCCCACCGTCCAGTTGGAGAATGAAAGAAGGTATCCAGTTGAGGCGTGCATAGTCAGCGTGAAATTATTCGCGGCACTCATGTCGGCAACGGCATCTGTCCCGCTAATCCCAACAGCAACCACTGCGCCACTCTGTCCAGCCGTGAAGTTCTGTGCCACATCCTTTACAGCATTATCAGCGTCATAGGCTTGGACATTTGTACCGATTGCAAGGCCGAGCGTGGTTCTCTGCGCGGCTGCGTCGGCATCGTCAATTAGTGCGCGACCCGCTGATGTGCAGTCGATTTCCTCAACGACACCCGCACCTGACGATGAGCGCCCGAGAATTTTATCTGTCGCCGTGACGTTCTGAACCTTCGCGTACGTTACCGCGTCGTTCGCGATTGTCGTCGCGCCATCAGCGACACTTGTAACGTCGCCTGTGTGGTTTGGGTGAGTGTACGAGCCAGCGGCCTTGCTTCTGTTAAATGCCATAATTATTCCTTTCCTACTCTTCCGCGCCAAATATGAAATAGTTCACCTTGCTCCCGCTGTCGGCCTCGCCCTGCAACTTCGCCGAGGCGCTGCCGTCCAGAACAACCATGTGACCGACGCTCCACTCGAACGTCTCGTCCGCATTTAACGTCACATTCAGCAGCTTGTCCGAGTCGCTGCTGCCGGTGAAATACACAGTCGCCACGCGGTCAACAGTGTCAGTGTTGTGGAGCACCACCGTCTTGACCATCCCCGTCACCGAGCTACCCGGCGCGTACAGGTCGCCCGCCGTTGCCGCCAGTTGTCCGCTCCCTAATTTTTTATGTGTTGCTGCCATAATTTATCCATAAAGCCAAGCTGTCTTGGCATCTATTGTTATGTCTGTCGAGTCATCTCCAGAGTTATCTACCGCAGATACCAGCTCGCCAAGGAAGTCTAGGTTGCTTCGCGCTGTTAGAGCCGTCCCTGATTCGTCTTTAATTGCGTGCCCACCGCTACCGCTACCGCCAGCAGCCCACGAAATATCCGTGCCATCCGAGGTGAGCACGTAGGTGTTTGTGCCGATAGCCAATGCCGCCGGGTCTCCACTGCTGTCACCGATAATCACACTGCCCCGCGCCAACCCAGCCATCTTAGCTAAGGAGACTGCGTTGTCTGCGATGGTTAGGGAGGTCGCTCCGGTCACATCGCCAGTGTGATTGGCGTTGGTGACTTTAGCGTTGTTAGCCGTATGCTCGTCAAACATCTCGTCTGACATTACGCCCCAATTATTAGTATCAGCTAATGGTAGAACGGCGTTGGTTCCATCACTGCTAACCACGTCGATCTTTGTTCCGTCGCGGCTTACGCTTAAATTGGTTGAGACATTAGTTACCTTAGCAGTGTTGGCTGCAACAGCAGTGTTGGCTGCAACTCTTGTTTCCGTGTAATAAAGATTCGTTGACCCCTCTGCTATGTCGTCAGTATCAAGGACAACTGTTCCGGTAGCTGCGTTCACTGACTGAATGGCATCAGTATGAGAGAGAGCGCCCGTGGTGGAGTTATAGGTAAGGTCACCAGTCGCACTGAGGGCGGTGCGAGCGCGAGCGTCTGTGAAGTACAGGTTAGTGCCCTCCGCCAGATCACTGGTTGAGAAGTCCCCGAAATCTACCGAAAGAGTATATGTGTTGGCCGCGTCATCATAGACGTGGTTGATGCCGGTGCCTTCCTGAATCAGTGCGGACAGCCTGTCATCAACTCGCTCGTCCGTGTAGTAAAGGTTAGTGCCTTCCGTTATGTTGTCGGTGGTGGGCGAGAAGTTCTCCCAGTCGGAACTGGCCGAAACGTACTTTATGAACTGCCCATCTGCCGGGGACGATATGGTTACATCAACAAGGTTGGGAAGGGCGGTGGGGTGCGTTGGAGTCGCTGCCCAAATCTGATTCCCTTGATCCCACGCATACACATCTCCGTCTACAGGCGTCTGGTTGCCGATGTCCCTACCCATGAGCTTCGACGCGTTCCAGTAGGGTGACGTAGACCCCACGGCCAGGTGGGTCACGGTGGTGTCGATGACCACGTTCGCCGACCAGTCCACCCCGGAGACAGTACCAGTGGCATCCCCGGTCAGGGTAATGATACGCTGGTTCGCCATGGTTGTGGCGGTAGTGGCGTTGCCGGTGAGACTGCCTGACAGGCCACCGGAGAAGGTGTTGGACAGGGTGAAGGTGTTGGCAGCGTCAGTAAGCGGCACATTGGATGGCAGCTTGGCCTGGGGAAGAGTACCGGCGAGGTTTGCTATGTCGATGTTGGCCTCAACAACATCAAAATAGAGGTTGCCCCCCTGTACCAGCAGGCTGACCTTGGTCGACCCTGCCAGTATGTTGGTGAGATCTGTGGTGGTAACAAAGTTACCGATGGGAACCCAGTTAAGGTAGGTCGCATCCGGGGATGCCAGGGATTCATCCCAGACATAGACCGATGTGGAGGTCCCGCTCCCGGCTGGACGGTTGCGCCGCCACAGGTAGGAGCGCCACTTGGCCGTGGAGGTTGCGTTAGGGACGTTAGGCGCACCATCAGACCTGTCGTTGCTGACTACAAAGGCAGACATTAGGTTAGGCGAATCTTAAGGACACCGCTGGTGTGATACATGGCACCGACCATGACTCCCCCGGCGGCAGCAGCGGTGTCATCAGCATAGTCGCTGAGCTGGTCGAATTGTACGAAGTTCCCGATCTTCTTCCATTTAAGGTAGGTGGCATCGGAGGTTGTCGTGTCGTCCCATAGGTACAGGTTTATATCTGAGCCTGTGGTGTTGCGCCGCCATAGGTAACTCTTCCAGCGGGTGGTCGTCACGGCGTCTGGCACGTTGGGGGTGCCGTCACTCTTGTCATTGGATACCAGGATGCAGCTCATTGGATAACGTATTGGAGGTTCTCACCGGCGCAGGTGTCGGTCACGGTTGAGGTGGCAACCCCGCATGAGGAGCTCTCGCCGCAGGACCCAATGGAGTCGGGCAGCTCAGAGCCCAGGCTGTACTTAATGGTCACCCGGTCACGGGCGTCAAGCCAGAGGCGGGAGCGGTCGTCCATGTATGAGCCCATGTAGGACTTGTAAAGGTTGAGGTCCCGGTCAACCTCCCGGGAAACCTTGGACTTCACGAAATTGCCGACGGCCTCAACCACGCTTTCGTCGAAGGTCACCACGTCAGTATCGACAAAGGTTTTCTTGAGGCCGTCATAAAAGATCTTCACCTTGTCCGTGGTGGTGACCTGTGGGTAGATGTAGAACTGCCCACCGTCAGGACTGATGCTGATCAGGAAGTATCCCTTGGTGGCCCCGCAGATCATGTCATGCCGGTTGGCCCAGGGCCATTGGCGTAGCGGGCGGCTGGAGCACTCGGAGTTGCTGTCGCTCGACTCACTCAGGTCGTCCTGCCAGTCATAGTCATACTGGCCATCAATGAAGTACCCGTCGAGGATTCGCATGTCCCCTTCCAGGAGGCCCTCGCTGGCCTTCTCGGCAACAGCCAGTGGCTCAGTGTCCTTGATCGCTCCGTTAAGGGAGTACGTAGTGGTGTTGCCGACACGATAAAACGGGATTGAGGACTGAATGTCCACCACCCCGTTCCTGATTTGCCGGTCGATGTAGGTCTGGATATTGAGGCGGTCAGAATCAACCGTCAACAATTCCCGGACTGCTGCCTTAAACTCTAGCCATGTCATGTTACCGTTAGATTACGGTACTGGGCGACGGAGACAAGTTATTTTCTCCTATTCAGGTTTCATTTCCACTGGTGCCGGGGCCGTTATGTCCTCGACGGTGAGCTCCGGGCCAACATCCGAATCACCATAGAGCTCCTGAGGATCTCTTTGCACAACTTCCGCACCCTCCCCCAGTAGGGCGATTTGCTTCGGCATGTTGGCGGGCTGCAAGGGATTGTAATCTCTGGTACTCGGGTGTTTTTTTTTGAGCTCGGACTCATACTCCTCCTTGGTGAGGTTGACGAGCCAGTCAAGTTTTTTGAGGGCCTTCTGCTCCTTCTTGTCGTCTGTTGCGTACAGCCCAAACCACATCCCGCCAACCAAAAGATATGGCTCAAATGGGAAGATGATTCCTTCGGATTGAATTGTCCGGTTGCTCCCCCGGACCTGATAATGTTTTGTTGGCATGTTTCAAAATAGGCGGGATGGGTTTCCCCACCCCGCCTTTATTTCCACCACAGAATCCTGACCTAGTCAGGCATCATTATATCCCCCCAGCTTAGGCTAAGGCGCAAGTGGTCGAGGTCAGCGTTGGGCAAGCATCGCTGAAGTTCTCAATCATGGCGTGCCGGTTTGTATCACCAATGCGCATCTCGAAAGTTTTCGAGTTGAGCGAATAGTGGTTTACGTTGGGCTGGATGACACAGTTGTACAGGTTGTCAGCCACGTTGGTCTGGCGCTTGACGGAGCGGGTCTTGATCACGTTAATCTGGACATCGCTCCAGTCAATCAGCCACAGACAGCGTGCACGATTCTTGTTGGCAGTATCAAACGCTGCCAGCTTGTCGTCAAAGAACGGATCGGTAAACACCGCGAGCTGAACGCCTTGATCAGGCAAGTCGTACACGTTGTACTCCAGAACCGTCGCACCATTAAAGGTGATCTTGTTGCCGGGCTGGAAGAACAGCGTCGAGGCCGAGCTGTACTTGTCTTGGTAGTATTTCATCATCAGATCGCGGATCTTGGCCGCCGTGAAACGGTCGGTCATCGCATCAACGATTTCAATGTTACCACTGGTTGTCTCGCGATTGCGCTTCAGGGAATAAGCAGTTTCCAGAAGCGTATCGAGGTTGAGTGCCGCACCCGCCGAATCAGATACGCGTCCACAAGCAGTAAGCTGCGAGCGAATACCCAATGTGTTGGCCTTGAATTCCAGGGCGCAGTCTGTATCGGACGGGTCCATAACCTGCGGAAGGCTTTGGTAGCTCTCCACGGTCTGGTTCTCGTTGATCTCCTGTCCGTAGAACACAGTGTTGTAGAACGCATTCTCCATCGCCATCTCCTGCTGCTTACGCTGCTGGGCGAGGGGAAGGAGCCGGAACTTCTTGAGGAAGTTGCTGGTGAGCGGGGCCTCAAGGGCCTTGACGTACTCATCATTCCAGCAATGGGTCCACCTCATGGTTTGGGCCCAATACTCCAGAAGGGTAAGGTCGTTCCTCGATGGAGGATTCTGACAGTAGGACTCGTAGTCGCTCACCGAGTTGGCCAGGATCATCAAGGTCCCGCCACCGGGTTGATATACACCCTGCTGCGCGGCAGACAATGCAGACCAGCCAGAGGCGCTGACGTTGGGTTCCAGAACCACGTTAGCCTTCTCAACGCTACCGGCGTTAGCATTGGCTGCGGCAATGATCTTGTACTGAGCGGTGCCCGCCGCATTACCGCCGCCACCGACGACGAACTCAACATTCACGATCATGCCGGGAATGAAGTGCTTCTCAATGTTTGTAAGGTTGCTCTTGAACGCGGATGATCCGGTGTTAACCGTCACTTCCCATACTCCAGTATGCGTGGATGTGTGGGTTACGGTGGTCGTGCCGGTACCAGCCTCGATCTGGAAGTAGTTAGCATTCACCACGTTCCGGCGCGGAACGAGGGTAAAGGGTGCAATCACGCTTTGACTGCCGCCACCCTTACTCTCACCGAGAGCCGTGTGACGGCTAAGAAGCAAATCCGAAAGCGTCCGCTCCCGAACACCCGCCAGGCGGGCCTCCTTAGTCTGGGCAATGATCCGGTCCATGCCGACTTCTTTGAACTGTTGGTCCTCGAAGTCCTGACGTGTGAAAGCACGGATGCTTGCTCTAGTGAGCGTACAGCCGCACGAGTCATCCACTTGAATTAACCGTGGATCGCAGTTGTTAGTTGGGAATGTAGTTGGCATAACAGTAACTATTTAGTTGCCGCTATGGTCCCACACCTTCCCCGCAAGCCTAGCTATACATGGAATTAAAAGAAAAAAAAAGAGCGGAAAATAAATTCCGCTCCATGTAGGAAACAGGTTACTTCATTCCCAGCGCACTCAACACGTCCGTTCCCATCTGTTGTCCCTGGGCTGAGGTGCCTGAATCAGCGGTTCCTGGGCCTATCGACGGGCTTGCCCTGGGCGGATAGACCGGCTGGATGTCCGGCTCTTCCTCCTGGACTTGCTCCTGCTGGTTCGGCTCGGATGCGGAATTACTTGTGTCCACCCTGGTGAACCCATATTTTTCGGCCGTTTCGAGGGTGGACTTGATCTTGAAGTCAGCCTCGTGCAATGCATTGGTGCTGAGCAGATTAAGAATATCATCATGATCAAAGGTCCAGTGAGTACTTGCCTTGCCGGCTGCATGGAGCTCGGCGTATCGGGCGCGACTCACAAAGGACTTGCCGCCCTTGTCCTTGGCGTCACCCCCGTTCTTCTCGAACCATTCGCCATTGTTGTTGATGAACTCCAGCAACCACTTGTGGTTCGGGTCGTTGTAGTCGAACTCTTTTAGCCCATGAACGAAGCCAAGGTATTCGTTAGCCAGCAGCTTGGCCCGGGTTACGGTGTCCTCGAGGACGGCAGTCTCCAACGGGTACGAATCTGAAGTGGATTCATATCCGGACTTGATGATGGATTTTGCCGCATCGCTGCTACTAGCTTTCAAGATGGAGTCCTCGAACGACTTGATCTGCGAGTCAACTTTAGGCTTCACTTCCAAAGCCTTCTGCCGCTTCTCCAGCTCAGAGTATTGGTTCGTGACCTCCTCCTTGGCCCGCTCATAGGCATTGTTCTCAATGAGAACGCGCTCCACCCGTTTGCGGTCCCGGTCTGAAAATTTAGGACGATTGCGCTGGACCCAGTCCTGGTACTCCATGTCGTCGTCGTCAAAGGACCGGCTTGGGTCCTCTTCCATAGACTCCTTGGCGTACTCCTCCAGCTTTGTGTAATAGGAGAGCAGCTTGTCCGGCAACCCCTGGTACTTGTCGGGGTAGTTCTTTTCTGCCAGCCTGGCCAGCTCGATCTCTTCCTTCTGTTCCTCAAGCAGACCAGCCTCCGGGTCGGGCTCCTCATCGACAGGCTCGGTGACGCTCTCGGTGGGCTGAACCTCAGACACTTCCTCACGGACTATATCTCTCACCCCATCCTCGGTAAGCATGGGCTGGTGGCGCAGGGAAACCTTGCTCCGGTCCTCATCTTCGGCGGCGGGCATCTCGTCAGCATGGGGTAGTGGTAACTTCTCCTCAGTAGTTGCCTCTGCGTCCGGTGCCGGGGTTATGTCCTCCTCAACAACATTCTCTACCCGCCCAAGGTCCTTCCATAGGGCCTGAAGGAGGGGGTCCTCCTTGGGGGCTACGAGTTCCTGGGGCTCAGGGGCTTCTGTGACCTCCCGTGTTGCGGGAGCTTCTTCAATGGTGGTTTCTTCTGCCATGACTATCTAGTGGGTTGTGGTTGTGGTGGTTGTTGTGGTTGTGGTGGCGGTGCCTGGGGCGGTGGTGCTGCGGGCCCTTGTGGGGCTCCGGGACCAGGACCTCCTGGACCTCCGGGACCTCCGCCGGTAAGCATCGAAATAATCTGTTGCAGCTGGCCGATGGCGTCGGCGTTGGCCTGAATCTGGTCAGTGGCAGCCTCGCCCTCCTCAGGCATGAGCCCTTCCTCAATGCCGTCCATCTCCAGCTTCAGGTGGGTGCCGGTGTTGCTGAGGCGGAAGATCTCATTGACCAGCTCGAACAGCTGGCGCTTGCCTATGGCCTGGGAAATCATGGGCTGGGCCACGATGCCCTGGAATAAGGCGACCAGGGTGTTGGCAGCCTGGATATTAGAGGTGCGCTCCGAACCGTCACGGCTGTTGAAGATGTAGTCATGCACCAGCTTGTACTTGCTGCCCATGACGGTGTGACGATTCACGTCCATCTTCTCTTCCTGGGACTCATCTATGATGGTGAACCCGGCGTCCTCCACAGCTTCCCTCGGGTATCGGCTGACAACCGGGAGGAGCACTGTGTCGGCCCCCTGTGAGATGAGGGACTCATAACAAATGCGCTTCATGACTGAGCGGCCCTCGTCAATGGCATCGGAGATAAAGGAATAGACTGATTCAGTGGTGCCGCTAATGACATTAACCTCGGTGGCACTAATCTCCCGTGGGGCAGGCTGCCCCTGCTCCTGGGGGGAGAGGGCCATGAGTCGCTCGGACATGTTGAGAAGCTGGGTGATAGCGGCGAAGATTGCCTGCAATCCGGTGCTAGGGGAGGACCTGACTATGGTGAACACCTCGGCGGGATTGGCTACCCCCATTTCCTGCAAGCGTCTGAAGGATGCCTCCAGGACATGGGTGTTGGCATAGAAGTTCTTGCCTTCCATGGTGGCACGGAAGTCTGCCAGGACCTGCTTGCCTTCATCGCTGTCCGGGAAAACGTCGGTGTTAAGGACACCTACGGAGAACAGGTCCGCCTTAGCGGTTTCGAGCATCTGGCTGAACAGGTTGGTCAGCTGATCCTGGTAGCTCATGAGCTCATGGGCTATTGATATGTTGGCCAGCCGTGAGTCAGACTCGTTGTAACTGAACACCGCCGCCGGGCTCGAGGGCATGATCTCGGCGAATATCACGGTATCGTCCCCGGCTACCTTCAGGTGCACCCATAGTGGGAACGGGTAACTGCCAATGCCCCACTCCTTGGGGATCATCTTCCAGTAGAACTCGCCTACCATTACACTGGTGTCCTCCTCCTCGCCACTGTACCGGCCAAGATTATTCTTGAGGTCATTGTGGCTGGACAGGTCACCGGAGTTGGGGGTGGGCGGGTTGATGACAGTGTAGTACTGGTTAAAGTATGAGGAGAACTGGGAGAAATAGTTCAGCGAAGCTGAGGAGAACCCGACCTTGTCCCGATTGAAATAAGTGGGATTGTGGGAAATTTCCCCAAACCGTACCACGTCCCAGAACCCGACATACTCGCAGCCGGTATCGCTGTTGAGGCTGGTGAGCGGGTAGGCATTATCCCAGAAGACACGGGATGGATGTGGGTTCACCCAGCAGACCCCCTCCTTGACCACGCGACTGCGCTTGGGAATCTTAGTCTTGTTAGACGGCTTAAAGTCAATGGCTGCCGGTTCTTTTTCCCACTGGACATCACGCTCCCAGGCAGCCCTGGGGAAGGCAACACAGTGACCATACAGGAACATGTCCCTCATAGCCTGGGTTTGGAAGTGCCGGTAGTTGTACTGGTCGGCCATGATGTCCATACGTTGGGAGAGAACATCGGCCCGTAGCTTACCGGCCATCCCGGTGGTGCGGGACTCGTACTTGAAGAAGGGCCAGAGGTTGACGTACTTGTTTGACTGTGCAGCAAGTCGGCGGGTGATAAGGGAGCGGACCAGGTTGATGTTGGTCTCAAAGAACTTGGGCAGGTCGACATCCATGATCTTGCCGGACTCGTCCCGCTTGACGTAACCATGGGAGCAGCCCAGATTCTCAAGCTCACTAGCGCAGTCGCTCACGTTGATGCGCTTCTGCGCATACATAATGAGCGGGATGGTAGACTTGTTGATGGGGGCACTATCCCACGCCAGGTCCACCGACGAGTACAGGTGGTGGTTCTTGAGCGAGAACATGATGTGCTCGTTCATGCGTGAACCTATCATGTCCTGCACTGTCTCCAGCTTTTGGAGGTCGATCTTGATGCGTTTCTTTTCCTCGCCAACAGCGTCTTCTTCGTCGGTGGAACGGGTGGTGAAGAACTGGCGCAACCTTTCATTGGTTGTGCCTGCCTCCTTGAGGATGTCGAAGTCAACTGGCATGGCTTGGGTTTACGATAGGTATTGGGTTTTGTGTGATGAATGCTTCAAAGTTGGATAGGTGCAACCCTATGAAGGGCGGGAAGTGATCTGCCTTTAACCATCGGTTTGCATGTGCTCTTGATATACAGAACATGTCGCAGAGTTCCTGTGGCGTACGCTTGGCCAACTTGCAGAGGTTTCTAAACCGCTCAGAGTCCCAGTCATGGACCCCAAGGGTGCGGTAGTATGTCTCCAGCCTTGGGTCAGCGTCCCTTAATATGCGCCTCCCTTTTTCTTCTTGCCCACGGTCAGGAGTATTGCCGCTGCCGGCGGCATCTCGTCTCCCGGACCTTCGGATTCCATTTTTTTTTCCATGCCGTACCGGGCGATGACAGTCGTCTCGTCCACGGATAGCACCGCCTGGTCGTTGGTCACCTCGTCAAGCGAGGCGTTGATTTCCAGCAGGCACTTGTCGCCCACCTCCTTGGACTGCATGTAGTCACGCAGCTCATCGTCATAAGTCAGGTCCAACACCAGCTTATCCTTGCCTGTACTTGTCTGTGCCATGATATTTAATGTATTAACCTGTGCCGCAATGAACCAGTCGAGCCTGGTGCACCTCGGAGTTCAGGGCCGATATGTTTCCGTTTAGTTCTAACTTCAATAGAGGATATGTCAATGAATCAAATTTGTGAACCCATTTCGACCGCTTTGGTTTCATTGGGGCCTTGGCATCTGACTCGAGATGGAGCAGCATTTCGGTGGTGTTAACGCACAAAGCCGAAATGTACACCTCATCCTGGAAGAGCTTGGCGGTTAGTAGGCGCACCCTGGCCTCGACGGACCCCTTGCCTTTGGGACAGCCGATCATCTTGATGCGCCCATCAGAGTAGCGCTCCATGTCCCATGAATCATAGGAGCCCTGACCGCCGGGGTGCCACTGGTTGACAGCACTGGAGTCAGAGATGTGCTGGAATTTGAAGGGGTAATCCTTGAGATCAATCCAGTAATCCATACGATTGGTGATCTCCTGGGCCAGGCGCTTATAGAGGATCTTCTCGTTGATGTGGTCAATCTCGTCGAACACCAGCCAGATGTTCCCATCCAGGGTGGGGATCACCTGCATGAAGGTTACTGAGGAGTTGACCTGACCAAGGTCGTATCCGATTATAATGGGGCTCCCCGGAACCGGATGGATGCCGGTTCCCTTAACCTTGTCGCCCTTGAGGTGGATGCTGGGCATGTAGTATTCGTGGAAGAGGGATTCACCGGTGGGCCGGTCAACCCATTCGCCATGTATCAGGCGGCGGTACTCGATAGGGTCGCTCTTAAGTACCTGTTCCAGCTGTACAAGGTACCGCTCGGGAAGATTCTTTGCGTTCTCCTTGATGGGAACGTGATGAACCGAAAAGTCCTTATCCCTCTCGCCGGTCTCCTCGTCCAGCGGTTCCTCCATGAACACCTTGTAGACCCAGTGGCTGGGCCCTTCAGGGTTGCAGGAGGCGGTGTATTGTTGCGGGCCGTCAATATCCCGGCGACGGCCGAGCTGGGCGGCCACATAAGTGAAGTAGTTACGGCCCTTACACTCGGTCAGCTCATCCACATAAACCATGGACGGCGACAGCGCCTTGATGCGAGGCTCCACGGCCTCGGCGAAGGGGATGGAAACCAGCAGGACCTTGGACCAGCCACCATGAATGTTTGCAATCCAAAGGTGGCGATCCTTGGTGTTCGGGTCGAGCTTGGCGGAGGTGTGGTGGAGACCTATCCCTCTCTCCCAGTCAGGAAGCACGAGGTTCTCCAGGTCAAAGAGGACGCCCTCCTTGCCGGTACGAATGCTGGGGGAGACAATGAGGGCAAGGGCATTCTTGTTCTCATAACAATGCCGGACCAGCTTATAGAGCAGGCCCACGGTCTTGCCCGAGCCTTTCTCCCCGTAGGCAAGAAGGAACGGGGCGGGGTCATCGAAGATTGTCTTCTGCGTCTCGTTCAGGTTGGGGTGCCAGTCACCAGCCTCCGAGGGAGCGGGGGGAGCCTCGGGTTCAGACTCGGACAGCATCGCCTCGGCAATGGCATCAATCTCGTTGATGGGATTCTTCACTGGCCTTCCACGGATATGTTCCCGTCAGCTTTGATGGCAATGAGGTTGGTGATGGGCTTGAAGCCGGGCTTGGTAGTTGGCCCCTGCTGTGTCTTCTCGGACAGACGGTGATTGATAACGGCCTGCGTCATGGCTGCCTTCAGGGAACGGTCATAGGTTTTGCCAATCTGGTCCAGCAGCCTGGACCGATCGACGCGCAGCATGTTCTCCTCCTCTATGTCCATGCTCCCCTCGCCCAGCCGATCATTGATCGAGACCACCTCGGCCTTGAGCTCAAAAAACATTTTTGTAATTCCGCCCCCGATCATCTCATAGGACTTCTGGAACTGGGTGTTGTGAAAAGCCTGGAGGGCGATGGCCTCCTTGAGAGCTGGACCTGAGAGCCCAATGGATTCAAGCCCGTTCCTGAGTGCGGCATCCTCCGCATCCATGGCCTTGGCGATTGCCTTTTTTTCAGCAAAGACAGTGAGCTCTCCGCTCGGTCGATGCAGCGTATCCGCCTCCTCCTGAGGCTTCATGAACTTGGTGAGCGTGGGGCTCGTCTTGATCCTCTTTGCCAGCGAAGCCTCACGGCAGCCAAGCAACTCGGCAGCTCCGGCTATAGAACCTGCCCTGGTCAGGGCGGCCTTTACCTCGGCTACGGTTGTTCTGGCTGCGGCTGGCATCAGTGGTCAGTATAAATCTGCGTGGTCGAAAGGTTAGCATGTCCCAGTAAATTGGCAATATGCGGAATCGTCTTTCCCTTCTTGCGCATGTTGGTGGCATAGGTATGACGCAGCTCATGAAACACACGGCCCTTCACTCCGGCCTTGTCACAGATGCGCCTGAATTGGGTGGACAGGAGGGCTCGGCGGCTTACTGCCTGCATGATCTCTGCCTGCTTCGGAAACACCCAGCGTGCATCAGACTTCGGGATCTTCTTCAACAGGCGGGTTAAGGTGGCGTTGATGGGAACGTGTACCCGCTTGCGTCCCTTGCGGGTCCAGACGATCACCGCATTGTCCTCAGCCAACGAGCCCCACTCAAGCTGGGCAATGTCCGAGAGACGTAGGCCGGCGTAGTAGGCAAGGGCAATGGCATATTTCCAGAACCCGTCCGCCTCACGGTACACCTTGCGATACTCCTCAAGGGTGAATGTTCCACGTGAAACAATTTCCTTCTGCTGATGGGTGAGGGCGTTGAGGTTGACCTCGACCAGCATGGACGGGTCGCGCAACACCCACCCCTCCGCCACGCAGTAGTAGAACAGGCTGCGTATGGATGAGAGGATAACCTTGCGGGACGAGTACTTCATGTCCGAGTCAAGGTTGTTGACGTGCTGGCTGATGTGGCCCTCGGTTATCTTGTCTACTGTTGCCTTGCCAACCCCGAAGGCTGGCAGTCCATGAACGAACCTCCACACGTTGCTGGTGCTGGTCTCCACGGTTCTCTCTGACCTTCCAATGCCCTTGAGCCAAGTGCTCCACTTGTCTACGGCTGTGGTGATGAGCGGTGCGGTTGTTAATACGGCACCCCGATATGCGCCTGAGCGGCGCGATTGTTGTATTTGTTTTCCTGTCATATCCTCAATATTTTATTCTTCTTTGCCCTGAACATTGCTGAGTACGCCTTCCACTCCTTGTTCTCCTCGGCGTTAAAGATCGCATTGCGCCTGGTGCGGATGCGTCGTTCCAATGTCCGGATCGGACCCTTCTTGATAAGGGTTTGCCTTTTCTTGTGGGACAGCTTGCCCTTCAGCTTGTTAATCTCCGCCCGTACTTCAGCCATCTCCTCGCGCACCTTGGCGATGCGCTCATGCTCAGAGGCCCGATAGTCGGCGACCTGCTGCTGTAGCTCCTTTATCTTCCCGTCTGCAAGGACCTGCTTCTCAAGAAGTTCTTCGCGTGTTTCCGGCATAGGCTGAGCGCCACTTGCTGATAAGCGGCAGATAATATTCGTGGAAGTTTCGTGACCGCTTCAGGTAGGCAAAGGTAGGGGCCTTCCGCATGTAGTCAGACACCCGACGCATGTCCTTACGGCTGGTAAAGTCAGTGCCGCAGGATTCAGTGAACCGGCGTACTGTCTCTATGTCCACGCCATCCCAGTTGGTTTGTCGTGACAATGCCTCCACCTGAAACAGGCTTAGCCCGCTGCTGTCAGCCAATTCCTGTGATGTAAGTGGTCGGCCATACCTGACACGGGCCAGTAACCTACAAAGTATGGGCGAGTAGCGGCCCGCCTTGCTGTAAAAGGTCATAATGTTTCCACTCCGTGGCGGAGACCCTAATAATTAGGTATTAAGGTCCGCCAGTCAATGGAAAAGTTACAAGGACGAGGGTGTGGTGGGGGCCACCTAGTAAGAAACCCCACACCACCAAACGACTTGGCCCGACAGGAACAACAAGGGTAAAAACCCCACCGTGCTGTCGACCCCTCTAAAGCTGGCTAATCATTTACCATGTAAAGGAACAGGGCAATGACAATCAGCCAAGCAATCCATTGTATTTCAGCGAACATTTGCGCTCGCTCCTTTCCTCACTCACGCACGTTCATTCGCGCATGTTAGATTCCGGCCTTACTCCTAGCGGAATCCCAGTACGCATTGCGGTACAGCTTTTCGTACGGCACACGTATCGGCTCCCTCCGAAGGCCCTTCTCCCTTAGCTCCAGGTGACCCCGGTCCAAGGTGATGATGAGCTTTCTTGGCTTTGCACTGTCGGGTTGGCCAAACCAAGAAGGATGTATCTCAGTATGGGTCTCCCTAGTGAGCGGCTTGTCTATTTTTACAGGCATGGGATCTCCACTGCTTGTAGTCTTCCGTCATGCTCAACCTCGTAGAGGGTTACCTTGAGCTGCATCAGGGCAGCGATAGCCGCATCCTCCGTGGTGCTGAACATCTCCCGTGAGGACTTGTCCTTCACAATGAACATTCCGCCATCCTTATCCTCAACCAGGTAACGGCAGCGACCGTTGCTGTCGCCGTTGTTGCTGACGGGGGCTGCCTTCACCTTCGGCTTCTGCTTCTCCTCAATCGGAAGGGCGAGGCGGTTCGTCTTGCGGAACTTGGTCCCACGGGTCGGGAAGAACACTTTCATCTTCTTCTTGGCCAACTCTATGTATCTGACCGTGTACTCCAGCGCATCCTCAAGGTTGATCCAGAACACCCTGGCACTGGAACGATGCCCAGCGATGAGGCCCTTGTGAAAGGCCGCCACCAGATGCACGTTGAGAGCCTTCTCCGAGGGGAAGACCGGGTCGCCGTTGGGTCGCTTCTCATGCTTGACCGTCGGGTATAGTTCGCTTGCAGCCTTCTTTGGCCGCACGTTCACGTCTTTATCTGTGGTGTGTATGGTCGTCATAACTACTTACTCCTTCTTTTTCTTTTTCTATCTCTGCACAACTTATCAACAACGCAGTGTACGTCGTTGTGTTCATCGGATACAAGAACTAATTGCTTCCGAAATGCTTCTCTCTCCTCATTGGACATGCGGTTCACCGCAGCCTTGAGGTGGTGTGGTTTTACTATGATTAACTTTCCGTTCATAGCTTAGCACTTGTGACGAGCCAGCCGGACCGGTTAAGCGCCGGTCCAATAAGGCTCATGTTTTTTTGTGTCGCCATAAGGGTGACCCGTACCTCCTTTTTGTTCCCACGGAACGAGGACGGTTTTACCTTGGCCTTGTCGCCAAGAATCATTTTAAGATCAGCCAGTGTCGCCGGGGCCGCATGAAGCGTGGGCCGGTTCATCACAAGCTTAATCACGGCAGGCTTGCCGTTCAGTTTTTGTTTACGTTTCGCATTCATAATTCACGAATGGTTTCAGGTTTCAGTGGTTGCCACGGCATGGTGTACTCCCCGGCCACCTTGGCTGACAGGGGGACGTACCTTGACTTGCCGTCTTCGTCACTCCCGTCAGGTACACGGTAGTCTTCACGCACAGACCTGAACCTCCTCGGAATTTCAGGCACGTGTGGAGCAGGGAACCGCATCACCTTGTGGGCCATCTCCAGCTCCGACTCCTTCTCGGTCGCCCAATAGTTAAGCGGCCACCCCATGATCCAGTCGGACCTGCCCTTATCCGTATAGTATTCCTCGAGGTGCTCCTTCCCTATGAGGGCCTGCTTCTCAGGAACACTGATGGATGAGCGGAGTGACTTCACCTGGTCAAGGGTGAGGTTCCTCGCAGTCATCCTGTTCTTGTAGTTGTCGGATTTAATGTTCCAGTTTTCGTTGTTGCCACGCTGTCCCCACAGGACATCGAACCGAGTAAGGCGGTCAGCCGCCTCCACCCTATCGTGTGCTATTTTAACAAACCAGCGTTCCCCCTGTCCCTCGTTGCCAAGCAGGCGGCGGCGGGTGTGCTCAAGGTTTATGATGTCCCGAGCATGGGTCCTCATACGCAGCCATCGCTTAATGAGCTGCACATGAGAGATGATCATGTCACGTGCCAGCTTCTTGGCTGACGCCTCGTCCATGGCTGCCCTTTCGGAATCCCTGCGTGAGGCATAGTGGTTCTCGCTCGTCCCGTACATATAGATACGGAGCTCACCGTTGTCATAGGTTTCGTTATGCGAAATGGCAAACCCGGGCGGGACACACATCTGTCTCCAGTAGTGGTCACGACTGTCGAACTCGACCTTGGATTTGCCTTCACGATGATCCTCAGTGTGGCCAACCGGGCGTTCACAGGTATCAAAGCAGGCGCTGTCCAGGTGGTAGAAGTGGCCGTCAACATCGGCGTCTTTCAATATTCCACAAGGCCAATCGCCTTTCAGGCCGGACGTTCCGACGGACTCGGTCGCATGGACCATCTCTGTCTTGAACGTGTTCTTAAGTTCCTTCGCCACCATGTTGGCAAAGCCTATCTTTAGTATTATGCTGGAGCCAGTGTCTTTTGGTTGCTTGGCTCTGTTAGTCGATGGTGCTCGCATTCCAGCCTCCTCCACATGAATTTGGGTTTTGTATTTTCATCAACGCCTTGCGGGCATTGACAGTTTTCATCATTTCCTCCGCCCCTAATATTTCGGGCTGGGTTACTCCAAAGAACTCGCAGTAGCCATCTAAATGCTTCACTGCCTTCTTGAAGGCTTCGTGTCTCCCTTCAAGGGTCCATTTGTTCTTCAGCCGTGAGATGTTCCTGTGGCTCTGAGCCAAGTCAGCAAGGTACTCGGCATTTGCCAGGTGGGCGCTTGTGCTCTGCGGAACAAGGGGTACCACGAACACGTTGTTCACAGGAGGGTTGTTCCAACGCCTCTTCCACACAGGCTTGTCCACGGCATCCTTATGCAGGAACCCCTTGAGAACGGCCTCTGCGACTGGGCACCCATAGTCTCCGTCAGTCGGGACCTCTTGGTACCAGTACTCGAAGTCCGGATAATTCCTAAGGTACCGTGAAACCGGATGCACCCACAGGAATCCCTGGAACTTGCTTGCTATCTTTACTCTCTCAGGTCCACGTCCGGCATAGTAATGTCTGCCTTCCATGGATTGGCTGCCATCCCTAGTCCACCCCTCGGGAATCTTTCCCTCGAGGTAGACGTGTAGCAGTGTCCGCGCAGAGTACACCTTCTTGAGGCGCTTGCGCTTTTTCTTTTCCTTTGCCTTCTTGTACTTCATGTCATTAGTGGGTTGGCGCTGGGCCGAAGCACATTTCCGCAGCGTCCATCATTTCGTCTGCATCCTTCGATGCGTCCGACTCGAGCACTCCCGCTGCAACCATGGCTTCCTCAACGACCTTGGCACATTCCTCAGCCTTGCGACCGTAGGATTTCTTGAGGTCCTTGTCCTTGCGGCAGTCGTCCACAGTGTATCCTGTCAACTGATACCTGAGAGTGCCGATCATTGACGTGAACTCATCCGAGCCGGCGAGGTTGAAGCACTCAGCCTTGTCCAGCATGTCGTGCACCTTGTCGAACGATGACTCGTACAACCGCTCAGATTTAAGGCAGACATCTGCCAGATGCTTGACGGGGTCGAGTATCTTGAGGTAGGCATCACGACGAATGTTCGTCACCTGTTCCTCAGCGTCCTTCTGGGCATCATTGTAGATGTTGTCCAGCTCTTCCTTCGGGATGTCGCACAGGTCGAGCAACCTGTCGTTGTCCGGCATCGGTGCAAGGGACACCTCACGGTGAAACCTCGAGGACAGCTCGTGCGGCTCCGGGAACTCGGTCGCATCGTACAGAGCACCCATGTCGGCCTCAGCCTTGGACAATATCTCAGGGTACACCCTCCTGACGAAGTCATCCACGGCTGCATCGTACTCATCGAACATCTTGTTCATCACCTTCCTGAAGTCCATCCAAGAAACGGCCGGGATCACCGAGCGCCCCTTCCCGATGGGGATTGTGTGGGACTCGTGCACCGCACGGATGTGCTTGATGCAAGTTTTGATTGGCTTAAGCGCCTCATCTGGCACAAGTTTCTTGGTGACCTTGGCACGTCCGTCCTTGGCACCCTTCTGTTTCGCCACCTCTTTGGAGGTGCTGCGGTCTATCTTCTCCCCGCCCCAGGCACCGATGGATAGGTTAGCTTCCATCATCCTAAGGTTGATCGGGGTTATATGTGTGTTCGTATTTTCCACGATGGCTTCCTTTCCCCATGCTAATTGCGCATGGCTCTTTCCTCACCCTCATTGAGTTCATGGAGCATTCCGCTCACATCTTCCAACTCGCAAAGGATTCCCATTACTTCTTTAGCTGCATCCTCTTCTCCGGACAGCAGTCGGTTATGCAATCTCTCTGGATCAAGGGTCAGAACCCTGTCGCCCAGCATACTAAGCCGAGCGTTCAGGTTATCCCTCAAGTACGCAGGGCCGCATATGATTTTGTCATTCGCTGACATACATCACCTCTCCAAACGGAGGGTTGAACCCTTTGTTATCTCCGACGATTCCCCACAGCACCGGGTAGGCCGGTGGCGTCTCTGGGAAGTCATCACAGTACCCGTCCGTGATATAGACCATGAACACGGGCTGGAGATCCTCCTCCTCGATGTGGTCAAAGACAGGCGTGAACATGGTGCCTCCTCCTCCGACCGGATTGAACGTTTCACCCATGCTGACCTCCTGCACGGTGACCTTGGTGTCGCACGACATGCAGGTCAGCGTGACATCCATGCCCTCCTCGTCGAACATGGACAGGCAGCCCATCATCTCAGAGACGACTTCCTGCAACATCTTGGAGTCGATGGAGCAGGACGTATCGCAAACCATAACAGGCTTGCCAAACGTCTCGCCATCAGGCCCCGGCAGGATGATGTTCTGCTGAAGCCAGCGCCGATTGGGCACTGACCAGGACAGGTCCGTCTTAGCCTTCTCTCCGGTGAACCTGGAGAGGATCTCCTTCCACGGGAGCTTCGGGTCGTTCATGTCCTCGACAAGCCTCTCGATACCAGCGGGACAGTTGCCCTGTCTCTTCGCAGCATCATAGGCTTGGTTGACGGTGACCTTCATTTCATGTCCGGCCACCTTTTTCTCATGCTCACTCATGGCTGTGCCGTCACCGTTCTTCTGGTCACGCACTTCCCCGAGGGGGTTGGGCCTGCCGTCTCCGTCACCGTCTCCATCCCCATTGCCATTGCCTCCCGGCGGAAACTCCGGCAACGTGGAATAGACTTGGTCAGTACTCATGCCCTCGTACTGGGCGTCCAGTAGACAGCCCTCGGGCAGCTTGTAACTGTTCCTCGGGTCCGATGGCTTCACGAGGCTCCAGTTGATGACGAAGTCCCCCGCAACATTCCACTTGAATGGATGCCTGTTCCCACGCCTTAAGTGGTGTAGGTGTACCAAGTGCATGACCTCATGGATCAGCACTCCCTTTAGCTCATCCCGGTCAAGCTCCTTGACGAAGTCGGGGTTGTAGCCAAGGCGCATCCCGTCAACCCACATGGTTTTGCACGTGGGGTCCTGAACGCGTATCTGTTTGCTAAGGATTACCGAGAAGAACGGCTCGTCAAATGCGATCCTTGAGATCATCTTGTTGACGAGCACCTCGGCCTCCCTGTCTATGGTTGGCGGTGTCATTACATTCATGGTTTGTTTCTCCTAGAATACGACATCTACATTGTCGTCGATCCAGTTCTGGACCGCTTTCGTTTCGCTGAGCTTGGGCGTACGCACAAGCATGTCTTTCAGTGTGGTCACCTGGAACTCCTGAGGCATGCGAGCAACATACTTGAGCAGCCCGTCCAGGTTGTTCGGGGTGGCGTAGTATGACAGTGCTCCGGACAAGGCATAGAGAACCTCCAGCTTCTCCGGAACCGGCTCGCTGTCAGGGTTGAGCATGACCCGCTTCATGTCAGGTAGGTCTCCCCACGTGCGCTCGAATCCAGAGAACACTGCGGCTGCGCCGTCCCCGACAGCACCAGCGTACTTGGCCGCTGTAGCCATAGGTCCACCTTTCTTGCCGTCCTTGCTCATTCCATAGCGGAACGCTTTCCCGAGGTTCGCCCAGTTACGGGGGTTCGGGCTGTTAACCATGTCACGCGTGGGCGTGAAGTCGTTTAACAGTTCCGGCTTGAAGCGCATGAACGCAGTCAGGCAGGGAGGCATGTCACCACCTCCCTCGCTCTCCTTCTTGCCAGCCCACTTGATCCACGCATTCACATCAGCTTCCACCTGAAAGATGTAGCTTCTGGACTTCAGTGGCTCAAGCATTCCGGCATCCGCTCCGGCACGATCGCCCGCACGGTTTGAGGCCCACAAGAACGACACGTGTTCGGACACGGGTACGCCATTGATGGCACGGTTCCATAAGAGCTGCATGATGGCAGCTTGCACGAGCCTTAAGGCTTGGCCCATGTCGTCGATGAACACAATCAAAGGCTTGGTAGCGTTGATCATATCCTTGAGGTGACCGTAAGGCAGGAACTTCCCAACCTTCTCGCCATCGGGGCCATCAATGATGGCGGGCAAGCCCTTGTAGTCGATGGCATCATCACACACGGGATGAGTGATGAGCAAGTCGTACCCCAGCTTCTTTGCAAGCTGGATTACTATGTCCGTCTTACCAACACCGGGAGGGCCAACAGCTCCACCAGCAATCTTGAGTTCAACACAATCCCCAAGCTCCTTTATGAGCTCTTCAGGGGAAACAGTTATTAGTTTATCGTCTGACATATTTTTCCGATCTCTTGCAGTGGCAGGGGGCAATCATAGATGCCCGATACCAGTGTGCAAGGTTTATACACACTTACTTATTCCCGTCTCTCTTGGCAGGCCGGAGCCTGAAGAACAGGTGATGCCCATCGTCATAGACAGGCTTGAGTTTTGGGTTGGCACGACTGCCACCTTTGTAGCCCCAACGTGGCCACACCTTCATCGACTTGGCGAAGTAGTGGTCAGGGTAGCCCCGCTTATCCCTGCCCAGCTTAACGCCCCGCTGTAGGTCCAGGGCCAGGGACTTGGCGCTGGGAGCGTGGCGTGTGCAGAGCAGGTCCTCAAGATCTTTATAGGTCTTGTTATTCCAGCAGCTAAACTGCTTGCGTTGGAGACATATCTGGTACGGCTCCAGGTTACGGTTGATTGCCCTCTGCTGAATGACGCAGGCCACGTTGAGCATGGCAATGAAGCCACCTCCACGAGCCTCGGCCAACAGCGTGACGGCCACGATCTGTTCCCGAGTGGGTTTGTCAGGCCGCCCTTGAGCGCCTGTGTTCAGCGAACTTAGCATCAGTAGGAACACCAATGTTTTCTTCATATTCCTTTATCCCTTTCATCTGGCGGTTGATCGCCGTTTCTTTCATCCTGTCCATGTAGTCACGAAACAAGGCGTTAGTTATGTCGCCGCTCCTTAGGCGGGCAAGTAACAGCCAGCCCTGTTCCATGTAGTACGTGTCCTGTTCAAGCAGATGGGCCTGTCGATATGAGGCCCACTCCTGCTTCCTCTTCTTGCGTTGGTTTGGCTTGTCGAAGTATTTAACTTCATCAATCACCCAGCCCCCCGTCTCGTCAAGTACGGGTGTACCGTCCTTGCCCATGACAGGTATTATCTGGAACGTGTGGCTGAGGCCAACCAGTGCCTTAATCGCCTGCCATTCGGCTAGGCGTGTTTCTCTTGCTTCCATAGCAAGTCCTTTCCCTTGTTGTTGTTAACGGCTACCCAAGATGGGCCACCCAGCTCCGGACTGGAACCAGGTGACCCATCTGCTATCCTACAGCGTAGCCTTACTGTAGATTCATAAATTCTTTTCGTATTCCTTCTGCCACGTGAGGCGAGTCCTGCGCCAGCCAGCGCCGACCCTGTCGTCAAACAATACCTCGTGGTCACGGGGCCCAAGGAAGTAATCGCTGGGCCTCCATGGTGCGGAGTTGTTACAGAGAAGCATCATCAACATGCCCTTACCGGCTGCCGGCACGCGATCCCACCATAGCTCACGCCACTCTGTGTTGCGCAAGTAATGACCATAGAACGGGCGCGTGACCCACGGTGGTATGTTCATCTCCAGCTCCCCGAAGCAGTCAACCTTCTTGAGGTAATCATCAAAGCCATGATGGTTAGGTGTCTGTCCGGTGCGTCGATGGTAGTCAGCGTCATCAAACGGGTACGAGACATCAAACTTTTCCTTAAAGTCCCATTGACTTGGCGCTTGCTTCGGCCTGCCCAAGCCACCACAGGCATTTGTGCCACCCGTTCTATCTAGGTGGTGCATGACCAGCTTGAACAGAGCTTCAGGGTTGGTTTTTTTATTGATGTCATGAACAGCAGCCCCAAAAGCAGCAGCCCCCAACTCCTCCAGCTTGTGAACGAAGAGGCCCGTGCTTTCCTCAACGATGCCCATTGACTTTGCGCCGGTCTGATGGCGAGGGTCCAGCGGTGGCAAGATGGAGTTCAGGCTGGACATATCATCCATCTGCACCGTTATCCTGTTGTCCAAGACAAGGTGGAACCTCAGGCACTCGTACCCCTCAATCGGGAATATCCATGACTCCGTCCACTCCGTGTCTTGGTTGATCTTCGCAATGCCACGATACGCCACGGCTGAAGGGGTGAACTTCTTGGACAGTTCGACATGAACCTTCTTGTCAAGACCGCGCAGCTCTTCCGCTCTGGTCATGACTCGTCCTCCTTAGCAGCACGGCGTTCCTGCATGGACGGCCCCCCTCGGCTCTTGCAGAGAAAGCATGAGCAGGGGCGGCTATGAGTGCTGGCTTGGACGCCAAGCCATCTCGAATTATAGGCTAACGGATGGTCTGACTCCCATTGCAAGGCCTTTCTGAGGGCCTTGTACTTGGCACGGGCTAATTGCCTGCGCCGATACTGAAGGGTGCGTTTACTCATGATTCGTCCTCCGTGGCGGGGTGAGTTATGAATTGGCTCTGCCACTGCTCATCGAGGGGCTGCTCCCCTGCTGCGATTGCCAGCTGTTCCGGCAGCTCACCCATCAAGTACCCCCAGAGCATATCGTGAACCTCGGTGATAAACGGATTGAGGTGACTGCTGCCCAGCGCATCATCGGTGTGGTGTTTCACGGTGGATGTATTGGATGAGTCCATGTCGTCGTCCACCGTGTAGGAACAACTCACGTTCGCATAGTCCACGTCCCCGTCCACACGCACAGAAGGCACTCTCACGGACTTGATCACCAGTGATGTCCCTCCCCCCTTCTCGCCGAGGGGTTCTTCAGGGTTCTGTTCGATCCCTGCTGCTATGAGTCGCAACGCTTCGGCTAATGCCAGCATGCACTCCCTGTGGTTAATGTCTTTACTCATGACTTGTCCTCCTTACGGGGATACATCTTCCTGTGGAGCTCATCTGCTTTGCTGTATCGAGCAATCGAATCGGCAGTAGTTTTTAGGTTCGCCCATGCATCACGATTTTCGTGGTAGGGCAACCCAAAGTGCCTCAGTCTATGAAAGCACAGTTCTTTATGTGCCTGAAGATCGTCTTTCTTTACCGGCAGGACACTGCCTGTCAGGCAGAATGGTGGAAACATAGGCCCACTGATGTAGTCGCCCCCGTCAGGGCCATAACAGGTGGCATCGTACACCTCCTGATACCCATATTCCCGCTCCATGTCAGGCTCTCCCCACGTGCGCTCGTCCTCAAACGGCCCAACATAGACGCCGAGGTCTAGCTTTCTTCCGTCTATCTCAACGCTCCCGAGGTAGTAGGAGTATTCCCATATGTCTCCTGTTACCCCGTTCTGTTCGGGCCAATAAAGCCCCGACTCAGTGGGTGCATTGGGCTCGACGTACTTAAACGCATTGTGCTTGATGTCTTTACTCATCAGTTTCCTCATCATGACTTGTTCCCTCCAAGCATGAGCAACTCTATTTGTTTGAGCCCATTGTTCAGGTTGTGTTTGTTTTCCAGACGTTGCTGGCGTATACGCAAGACGTTGATAACTATCTTGGCGTCCTCTCCGCGCAGTGCCACATCTAGCTTGGCAGCTACGCGCTTTTCTTCATCAGATAGATGAACCATCATTGTTTGTCCTTGTTGTTTGTTGTTATCCGCTGATTACCCCCAGCGGGATGGGGAAATTGTGGGAAGCGTGAATAAGACCTGTATGCCTTAACTCTGCGCATTGTTGCAGAGATAGGGGTTAAGGGGTAACAGGGTAACGGTACTCACTTTTTCTTGAGGTGTTCAGCCCGCACGATGCGGCTGATGACCTTGAAATACTTCGGCTCATCACCGTAAGGCACGTCATCAATGCTTCGAGGCCCCTTGAGTGGCCCAGCGTTGACCCATAGCCAGCACTTGTTCATCTCAACCTTGACCACCTTCTTAACCTTGACCACCTTTCCGTCCTTGGTTTCACGCTCAATCTTGGCTACGTCCACCATGAACCCCCCGACAAGTGCCAGATACACGCCACGCTGACGGCAGTCATCCAATGGCTTGTCGAATATGACGTACACGTTCCTGCCAATGCACTTTGTGAGCTTGTACCGAGCCACACCTGCTGCCTTGAGGTACTTCACGGGGAACACCTTGCCGTCGAGCGGCATGGCGCGTTTCTTCTCCGGTGTGATGTCTATCACCACATCGGTGCTTAACTGGTACTCATTCATAGAAGCCTATGCTGGTGGGCCAACGTCCCATGGGTTTCATTTTGCCCGTGACCTTGCGTTGGGCAAAGGTACGGACTCGTTCACCAGAGCCACGCTTGCGCGGACGTCCCTGGTATCGAGATCTCTTACGGCCAGACGTGGAGAACACGCCCTTGAGATAGTGCTGGTTCATAAGCCAGAGATTTGCTTTATTGTTTCCGGATGCGGGTGGGTGATGGGGATTGCTTCCCAGTAACCGGACAAGGCTCGCACCTCTTGCGGGTGGTAATCCTCCGCGATTTCCAGCGCGGTTTCGGCGTCACCTGTTGGCACGAGCCAGTAAAGGGGGGCATCCCCGTGGCTATTGCCATGAGTGACAAGGCAGCAATTAGGTTTCATTTTTTCTGTCATAACTATTCCTTTGTTGGATGTTAATGGGTTGATGTGTACGGCTACCTGACAAGGCAGCCCCGTTATTGAAGATGTTGAAAAAGACCGCACGGGAGCGGCGAACTCCCGTGCGGGTGGGTTATTTATGGTACGCATAAGACAACCTCCAAGACCTAAACTTCACCTAGTTGTTTGCATGGCACAGGGCGGGCATCACCCGCACAAGTACCCAACTCCATGAAGTCAAAAAATCATGGCGCGGAGACAAGTCATCCGCTTCACCCTATCTAGCGCAAGTGTCAAATATGTATCGCCTGACACCGCATTGCCGATAGAGAGCAACCCCCCGTAGTCGGGGCTGATCGTGATGTAAATTGTGCTACTCTGCACCAGATTTGTCACCAGTATGACCAAAGGGGAGACAAGTCATCCCTGACACCTTCACTTGCGGTTTGCTTCGCGGGTCGTGGGATTCAGAAAATCCGCACCTAGAGGAGACTCGCAAGCCTCACAATCCACATCACACCGCATCGCGCAATCACAATGCCAGCCATAATGAAACCAATTTCCGCGCCTAATTACGCACTGATGGGAACAAGCGCACAGCAAATACGGATTACCAACCCGCATCACCATAAGCCAAAGCCAACGCTAACATCAGCAAATCTGGTATACATCACGCAAACGATAAATCCGCCGCATCCCGCCGATCCTCACAACCTCCGCGCATCACACGGCACAAGTGCATCACACTCGCGGAAAGGATCGGCACGAACACGTGCGCGTTTTCACGCACGGATCGACCGTGAATTTCAAAAGAGCATTTTGCCTGCCCCGTGCATCACACGTGGCGTGGCGTGGCTCTCACCAAGGGCAACTCGGCCCGTGGCTGTCACCCCGCATCGCGGGGGCATTTAGCACCACTTGTGCGCCATCACGTTTCCATGATGACGCAAAGGTGGTGGGGGAACTTGCGTTCCCCGCACCCTTGTTTATTTACCCAATTTGATGCCGTTCTTGTTGGCAACGTCCTTGACGTAGGCCAGCGCATCTTCCTTCGTCGCGGGCGACTCGATGGAGGCACTCCGAACAACGCTGGTGACAACGCCCTTCGTGCAACGCCAGCGGCGTTTGCCGATGCGCGTGACGACTTGGCCGTTGGACATGGTCAGCTTTTCAGCGTGACGGGTCATGCCCCTGTATTCTTCCCACAAGGCCTTGGCCTTGGTGGTATCAAATGCAGCGTCTGTCTGGTACAGCTCCGCGTCAACATCCGAGGCTTCCAGCACGCGCCAGAATTGCTTCGGGCTGCTGAATGCGTCATGCGCTTCAATGTCACGCGAGACCCCAGAAGGGGAAACGTGCTTCACCTTGCGCGATGCCAGCGTGGTTGCGATGGACAGACCCATTTTGATTTGGGCTGCATTGGGTTTTGCGATTATGATTTTCGCCATGGTATTTTATCCAATCTGTTACTAGGTTTTACCGTATCCTCGCAGAATCCCGCGAGGGTTCACCCTTGGGCGCATACCCCCCGCGACCCTTTTGTCTTTGGGTATCACGCCGCCTCGACGGGGGGCGGGGGAGGGGGGGACGGGGGTCATGGCCTTCCACATAATAAGGTGCATTTTCTCAACTTTCGGGTTTTGGACCC
>Ga0255047_10000378_pt1 | contig 36034 bp, 45 predicted proteins | sample JV7_2_1_MG_FD_183640 | JGI IMG/M metagenome (GOLD analysis project Ga0255047, IMG submission 183640) | Seawater microbial communities from Jervis Inlet, British Columbia, Canada - JV7_2_1 | ecosystem: Environmental > Aquatic > Marine > Inlet | place: Canada: British Columbia | collected 2016-10-06
AGGTTGTCAAACTTGATGTTTCGTATTGCGTATGTACGCTGGTCGCTGGAAGCGCTCGCATCGCTGTCGCTCGTCGCTCGCATCGCTGTCGCTCGTCGCTCGTCGCAATACCGACAGGCACGCGCACGCACGCGAGACAAACTCAAAGTTGACAGATCGGGACAACCCGCCCAACCTCGACCCCGATCGATTCTCCTGTCGGTCAAACCACCTTGGCACAGCAAAGCTCGCGAAACCTCTGTTGTGCCGAGGTACGCGCGAAATTCCCCGATTGTTGCCCTGATATGCTCCCCTCTCGGGCCGCTCGTTTGCGGGCTTGTTTAGTTTTTGCGGTAACTTGCGCGACATTCCGACGCACCTGTCGAGCGCTCTCGGGTGGACCGGAGGCAAACAAAAACGCGCATATCTCACAAAAACGCGCGCAATATAGTTGCGAGCCCGAAAGATTTGTGTTCTTCTGTTCTTGCTTTCGCGAGCTTGCAGCGACGACAGGAGATCGACAGTGCATATCACCCCGAATTACTCTTACAAGAAGCGCGAATATCGGATCGTTGGCATGCTAACGACGCACGTTGCGCCCTCGACAGAGCAAGAGCGCGTCGAGAGCATTGCAGGCAGAGCTCTCGCGGCATTGCTCGCGAAACTCGGCGCACCCTACTCGACGACGATCGACGGCAAGCGCACGTCGCTCGTTATTACTCACAACGACGAGCAGAGCACGCACACAACCCCCGCAACGGGTCGGTTTCGCGTGCTCTGCACACAACCCCCGAAACATGTCTGCGCCTATTGCGACCGAGCGGGCAGCGTCAAGTGGGGCGGGCAGCACGCTTGCACGCAGCACGCAGAGCACGAGGGGGTCGTCTGGGATGCTGTAAGACGCACGCGCGCCGCTGCGCAACGATCACTCGGCGACGGTTACAGCGTCGCAATCACGCTCAACGTTGACCCCCGCAACCATCGCAACCACTAGACAGGAGATCGACAACATGAAACCGAATAAATACGACACCCCGCTCGCGTTCTGGATCAACCGGGGCACGCAGGTCGTGCCGTCCGACGAAGCGTGCACCTGCGCCGACACGGTCTGCGATCATTGCGCAACACGCTGGGCCGACGCAGACACTTGGCAACCCGAGCGGGAACGGCAAGCGCTCGCGCTCGCTGTCGTCAAGTACTGCGACGAGATCGCGCGGGGTGTTGTTGTGCCCGCCGACGCGGTCGGGTCAAGCTATCAACTGCGGCACCTGCTGCACACGCTCGGCGATTACGTCGAGCAGCGCATGCGCGCTGCCGCTGCGCACGCAAACGACAACAACGTCGACGCTCTAAACGTCATCGCAGCGGCGTCGAACATGCTGCAACGCGCGACGCGCAGCGAGTTGCCCGCGTCGGATTACCCGCCCGCCCAACGTGAGCGTGACGCACGCAACGCACGCTTTGCCGAGCGCAACGCACGCTTTGCCGCCGACCCGATATTCGAAGCGGTCGAGTGCCCGAGTTGCGGCGCACCGATCGACGAGTCGCACCACGAGGATTGCGAACTATGAACGACTTTCCCGGCAACTTTTGGGACTATGATCAAGCGCAACACAACCTCGACTTTGATGCGCAGCGCACCCCCAAGGGCAGCGCTGTCTCGATCTCGCGCGGATCGCGCGCGTATCACCTCGACATGTATCGCCGCTGGTGCCTCGTCTACTGCGAGCGCACGAGCACAACCGCAACGCGTGCACACGCACGCAGCAAAGCGCGGGCGCACTTGCTCGCATGGCAGGAGGATCGAAAATGAAATTGCACACACGAGACCAAACCGCCCTTGAAATGATGGGCCGCGAACTGTTCCAGGCGCGCACGAGATATCCCGGGCACCTATCAGGAGAACCGGGTCGGTCTGGTCTGCTCGGCTTTGCCGATTGCGACACATTGTCGCGCAAGGATCTCGCCGTGCTCGCGGGCACCAGCGGCACGTTGCCGTCCATCGCCGACGTGGTGTCGTTTATCGAACGAGTCGAGGGTTGGACGACGATCCCCTCTGATCTGTTCGCCGACTTCGAGCGCGTGTTGACGGCAGCGCGGGCGCACAAGACGACCGAAGGGGGTTGACGACCTCACTCTGCGTGTCCGATTCGCGGGCGCGCGGGGATGTTTTCGTCAACCAACCAGACGCGCGAGAGCGGGTCGCAAGACAGGAGATCGAAGTGCCCAGAAAGTTATACACGGTGGAAGTGCTCGACAGCGACGCGGGTTGCGCGATTGTCGTCGGCAGAGACGGCACGGGTTATGCGGTCGTCCGATACTCGCGCGACGCGTGCGAGACGGTCGAGCAGATCGAGCGCGACGCAGCGCTCGAACAGGATCGTTGGCCCGCGTCGGCAAGTCGCGTCGGATATGCTGCGTTGGTCGGCGGGTTGCGTCGTCTGCGCCGCTATGCGGTGCCCGTCGATAGTCCGCTGCACGTCGCAACGATCGAGCGCTGGGAGTCGATCCACGGGGGTCCGATCCCGCTCGCGCAATACAGGAGAGATCACAATGGCGGATAAGCGGCAAAAGTGGACGGTGGGCGCCGAGCGCGCCCTCGTCGATATCGTCAAGAGTTTAAGCGATAGCCGACCCCGACGCGGGCGCAAGGCGCACCACGACGAAATGGACGCGCCCGATTGGTGGGCACTCGTTGCCCGTCGCTTGCGAACTCGTTGCGGGATCGCTGTTACGGGCGACGCGTGTGCGCGTCGGCTGCGAACAATCGAGAGCAGGCAGGATGCCCGCTTTACGGTCGACGCAACCGGGTCGCTCACGTCCGACGCAATCGCAGAGATCGCAGACGCGCTCGAAACTATCAGCGCACACACCCAAAAGATCGCCAAGGCGATCGACAACTAGACAGGAGATCGAGACATGAAAACAGGCAAAACACTGCAAGAGCTAGTCAATGAAATAGAGCGACGAGATCGCGGCATAGCCGATCACATTGCGAACACGGGCGCGCTCCATATCCGGCAAGAGGTCGTCGACGACCCCGACACGCGCAACCCCGCAACCCCGCAAGCCGAGATCGTGCCGCGCTATCTGCTCGACGTGCCCGGGATCGACACTTACGGGATCAACGACCTGGCGCACCGGCAACTTGGGACGTGGGCGGGTATTCCTGCGCGCTATTATGAGCGCATGCGACTCGACGCGCCCAACTTGTTTTTGCGTAACGTGCGGCACTGGATGCACACCGAACCCGCGCCGCGCATGCTGCGCACGCTCGACGGCAAGGTGCGCGCCGTGCTTTCGTCGTCGTTCCTGCGGATCAACAATCAAGACATGGCCGAGACAATGCTCGGCATGGTTGCAAAGCAGAAATCCGACGTCGTCAGTTGCGACGTTACCGACTCGCGCCTCTACATCAAAGGCACTTTCCCACACGTCGAGCGGCACCTCGTGCCGACACGGTCGCAAAAGGACAAAGGGCAGGTCGGCGACGTGCTGCGCTTCGGTTGGCAAATGCGCAACAGCGAGGTTGGGCTCGGGTCTGCCGTACTCTCGATCTTTGCCGAAGTGCTTGCCTGCACCAACGGAATGACGTTCCCGAAGGAGTTTGCCGGGGTCTCTCGTCGGCACGTCGGCAAGCGTGTGCAGTTGACAGGGCACGCGATGCGACTGTCGAGCGCGCGCACACAACGCAAGGAGATCGAATACGTTCAGAGCGCAATGCGAGACACGTTCGAGCATGTCGCGAACCCCGCAAACGCCGACGAGATTGTCGCGCGACTGAACAAAACGACCGAACGCGAAATCACGGGTGACGTGCACGGCGCAGTCCAGACGCTGCGGCGCGAGGTCACGTTGAGCGAAAACGAGGGATCGAGCGTACTTGCGCACCTTGCGGCGGGCGGCGACTTGTCGCAGTGGGGCTTGATTAACGCTGTTACTCGCACCGCAGAGGATCTTGATAACTACGATCGGGCAAGCGAGCTAGAGTCAATCGGCGGCAAAATGATGGACATGTCCAACGCTACATGGCGCCGCATTTCCGAAGCGCAACCCGTTCGGGCTTAACGCGCCCCCGACGAGAGTGCGCAGGATGCCGTATTCGGCGCGCTCTCGTCGACCCCCTCACAACACACCCCCGAGACAATCTTGCCCGTTCTAGGGCTACTAGCGCGGCAGGTCGGCGAAATTAGGCTGCGACGTGTCACCTATCAACGCAGCGAGCTTGCCCGCCGTGATGCCGGGTAGCGACGTGAGCCAATCAACACGCGCGACATTGCGGTCGGTGTGTTTCTCGACGCCAGGATCGTCGTGCTTGCTCGTGTATTGCCAGATCTGCCAACCGTCTACCCCTGCGGGCAGGTCGGGCAAGCTCGAACCTTCGAGGGTGCCGTCGTTGCTGCCGTAGCGCGGCAACCAGTATGCGTAATTCTCCAACCCCGAGACGTCGCCGATTATGTCGCGCACCTTGCGCGCGCTCGTGTAAAGGCCTGCACCGCCAGGGTGCGCCTCGTCGACAATGTCGAGCCATGTCGTAACCCAGGCTTTCGCGTCTGCCTTGCTGATCTCGCCCTTGATTTCTTCGAGGTCGAGCCAGAGCGGCAGATCGGCGGGCGGCAGATCGGCGATTGCCGCCAAGAAGTCGTCGGCTTCGCGCTCTGCGTCGTCTGCGCCTCCAACCCCTAGCGTTGCGTAATGATAGAACCCGAGCAGCATGCCCGCCGACGCTGCCGCGTTTGCTTGCTCAACGAGCGCGGGTTGCTGCCAATCCTGCCCTTCGGTTGCCTTGACTATGCACCCGACATTACCTGCGGCGAGCGCTTCGGACCCGTCGATCTTGCCCTGATAATGATTCACGTCGAGCAGATAAACGAGATCCGGCAGGTCGTTCGCGCTCGGGTTGTCGTCGTGCTGCTCGTGCAAGGCTTCGAGCCTTCGAACGCGTTTTCGCAGTCGCCTGATTTGCCGTTCAAGATCGCCCATTATCCTGCCCCGTTAGTCTGTCGCAGCGTGTAACCGCTCGTTCAATTCGCCCAACTTGTCTCGGAAATCTCTTTCGAGCGCGCGCAGATCTAACCGCAGCGCCTCGCTTTGCGATCTGCAAAGATCGACTTCGCTCGAATGATGCGCAAGCCGATCGTCGAAGTCGCTGCGCAACTCCTGTATTTGATCGGCGCACTCGGCAGACTCGCGGCCCTGCAAATGCAGCACCATGCCGATCACCGCTGCGGCGATAACTCCCGAAACCGCAATCGCAACGTGCAGCGTCCAACCCTGCCGTTTTATCAGTCTGGTTTGGAGCGAATCGTCGGGCGCGCGCCCGATAACCTCGTCGATTGCGTTGCCGCTGTTGCCGCTGTTGCCGCTGTTTAGTGCAGGCATTAGTCGATCCCCGCCTCGACGCACACGTCGGGAAGTTCGAGCCCCAGCAAGTCGCCCTTGGCGCAGAGCGACACGTCGGCGCTCCAATCAGTCTCGCCCTCTGCAATGTCGACCTTGACCCCCGCGCATGCCTGCGCGGTCAAACTTGCGGTTATCCCCTTCGCGTCCCATCCGGCGCAACCCGAGCAAAGCGCCCAAATTATGATCAATCGGGCCATGGCGAGTGCTCTTGCAAAAGTTCGAGACTCGTCGTTTCCTCGTCGCTCTCGTCGCTCTCGTCGTCGGCGGGCGGGTCTGTTGATTCTGCGGGCTCGCTCTCGTCGTCGGCGGGTTCGCCCTCGTCGGTGCCCTCGTCGGCGGGCAGTTCGTCAAGGCATTGCTGCACGCAATCGTTTATTGCGCCGAAATCTTCTCCAAACTGATCGTTGCCCGTCAACATCGCAACGACCGCAACGAGCGCGCCGACTGCGGCGAGCGCACCCCCAACTTTCGCTTTCGTCTTGCCTTTCACGGTATATCTCCAGCAGTCAAACTCGTCTCGTGCCAACCGCAACCGATAACCTCGAAGGTCTGCCCCGCTGTGCGGGTGTATTGCAGTTGAACACGCGTAACCAGACCCGCCGAGCTTGCCAGCGTATGCGTTGCCGACGCAAGCGCAAACGCCGCGCCGATTGCCGCCGTGCTTGCCGTTGTCCATCCCGCGCCCGTATTGGTGCGCACTCGAACGGTGCCATTTTTGATGTATGCCCACGCGTACACCCCGACAACGTCTGCCCCGATATGATAAGGCGAGACCGAAAGCAGGGTTTCCCAACCCGTCGTTGTGTTTTCGCTGATCACGGGCGACCAGTCTGTCGACCAGAACGACGCGCCCTGCTGTATGCGCTGCGCATAGGCGACGTTTCCGATCGAGTGCAACCCGCGCGCCCCGTATTTGAGATCCGCAACCGCTTCGCCAGACGCGATCGCGCTGCCCCTGGCGAAAGCGTTGTCGACGAGTTGAATCTCGGCAACCGTTGCGGGTAAGTGAATCGCCATATCAATCCTCTGGGATCAGGTATTGCGCGCCGAGCGTCGACGTTATCACCGCAAGGTACACACCGTGAGACCCCGACCACCGATCCTTAGATTTCATTTCTACGGTAATTATACAGGGATACGTTAGATCGGTTTCGGGCAGCGTCAACTCGACGTGCGACAACCGATACCAATCATGAGACGGCGCGCGCACGTTCGGCGCCTCTGGATTTGCGAGCATGCCTCGCGATCCCCACTCGCGAAACTCGAACGTGCCGACGACCGTGTCGCCGAGAGGCACCCAACCGCTGGGCCAGGTGCTCGCAACGCCACCAATCGCCAAGCGCTGCATTGCGAGATCGATCTCGACCTCGTCGCCCGCGACGATCTCGACTTGTGCAAGGTCGAGCGCTCGCAAGCGAAACTTGCCGCCCGTAATCGCCGACGCTGCGTCGGTGTGCCTGTTCTGGTAAACCGCAATCGTGGTCTTGCTGTGCCACCCGTTGCGGTCGTCGGCGGGCGCAAGACCGTTGCCCGCTGTATCGGCAGAGATCACAGCGTGCGCAGTTATTGCCGTCCAAGTCGTCTCGTTGATATCCCCGCCCCAGTTGTATTCGGTGTTTGTGGTGCCGCGCGCCGAGTCGGCGAACATGCGCCAGGGCAGCGTGTCTATTATGTCGGGATCGACCGAGTGCGTGAGAGTTTGAGCGGGCGACGATTGCGACCCGTACAGCGGCACCCGACGTCGGGCAATGTCGACCGACTCGCGCGCGAGCATGCGCACACCCTGCCAGCGGGCGGGCTCGCTGTTATACAACAACGACTCGTCGGGCCGCGTGAGCGTGCGGGGTATTTGCTCGACCGTTATGCCGTAAACCTCGCAGACCCCGACCGCGTAAAAGTTCGCATACAGACTCGCCGACGACGCCGACCCGACAAGCCCAACGGGCGGGCTAACAGAGATCCAACGATCTGCCGCGTCGTTTGTGTTGTGATCGTCGCAAAACTGCAAGAGACGGGGATCGCCAAAAGGCTCGCGTTCCGTTCCTTGATCCCCCCAAAAACCAGTCAAGACCATCGCCCGCTCTGGCGGGTTGCTTGCAGGCACCGCGCCTATATCAACATCAAGATACAATTGACCGTTGGTGCGATAATACCCCTCGGGCCGGAATATTTCGCCCGCAAAGTCTACGTTTGTGTTGATCTCGCTCTTGATCCAGACGAGCACAGCAACCCAACCCCGACGATCCTTGCTGTCTGCCGTCAAGATGCGATTGCCGACCGTGACCAAGTCGAGGATCAGACCGTCGCCCGCCCAATCGGCGACGTCGTCGGGCGGCAGGTCAATCACCCCGTTTGTCGCTGTCGTCGCATACAGCGCGACCGCTTCGTCGGGGGTCCAACTTCCCGACGAATACCCGACCGACACGTCGATCGCTGCACGCAGACGCACCGTGATCGAATCGAGAGGGTCGTCGATATAGATCCATTGGACGTGCGCAACAGCAGGCCAAAGGCTATGCCAGCGACGATAGATATCCCCGAGCGACACCGCTGCGCTCTTGACCATGCGCTCGTCGCTGATCTGTTCGAGGTTGCGCCGTGCACGCACAAGCGCTGCGCTGCTCAACGGTGCGTCGTCGGTTGCGCCCGAAAATGCGCCCGCGTCCCAGTATTTGTAAGCCATCGCCGCTAACCCCTCAAAACGCCGCGCGCGTTGAGCGCTGCGCAACCTCTGTCGGGGTTATGCGTGCGCGCTCGTCTCTCGGCTTGTTTAGTTTTTGCGCATAGTTGCGCATCAGTCCCCGTAAATGTGCGCGGGGTCTGCCGCTGCCCCAAGCGTCGGGGTGCCCGACCCCGGTGCGCCCGAGTCGCTACAGTGCGCCCACTTGTCTTGCTGCGCGCTGGTGACCGTGTCGTATGTGTCGAAAACGACGATAGACCCCGCAGCCATTGTCGTGATGTTGCCCGACCCGTCGACGAAATGAGCGTCGAGCGTGATCGTTGCAGCGGCAACCCCTGCGACCTCTGATCCCGACACCGTCGACAGCAAAACACCGTGCGAATCTATCAACGCGACCTTTTGACCAACCTCGAAATGCCCGCTTGCGGTGTCGCCGCTGCGCACAAACTCGTCGTCGTCGACCGTGATCGCCCTCGAAACGGCATTGTAGGACACAACGAGAGCGCTCGGGCTTATCAAGCGAACGTTGCCAGTCGACGTTAGCAGCGCTTCAAACTGCGCGTGCCCTCGCTTTGGCCCGAAATTGAGGTTTACCGACGACACGATCGCGCCGAGCGGCGCACCTGTCATTTTCAGCCCTGTTGACGGGTCGAACAAGGCGACGTCGTCGATCGCAACATGATCGCCGAGATCGAGATCGAGCGCGGTCGAGAAGTTGACCGACGCTTTGATCATAGCAACACGGGTACCGAGCCTTTCGAGTCTAATGCCGACGAGGTCGGCTTGACCGCTCAAACGATCAAAGTCTCGCACGTCGTATGGGCTGCGCTTGTATGTCTCGCTTTGCCCGGTGTGCGGCGGGTAATACTCGCGCGCCGTTACCTCTTGCACCGTGACCGTGCTTTCGCTCTGCCCCTTTGGGCTCGGGTTCACTTCGAGCACAACGCGGTCGATCGCGCGCCCCATTGTATGGTGCTGCCATTGGCTCGGGTCGATCAACGACTGCTCGTCGACGTTTTGCGTTGTCTCGCCAGGGTACACGTCGCCGAGTCTCGCGACGGTCCAAACACCGTCGCGACGGGTTCCGACCGCATACCCCCAAGGGGCGAGCAGGCGTTCGAAAACGTCGGCAATCTCTGTCGGTTTGGTGCCGCCTAACCAGAGCCAACGAGCGCGAACGAACGACAACTCTGCCGCTGCCTGTTCGAAGGCGTCGAGGTCGACTCGTGTGTGCGCTACCCCGAGCGAATAGTCGGGATACAACCCGCCCGCGACAGCGGCATCGGTTGTGTAGTTGAAATGTTCGCCCATGTCGTAAGAGCGATCCGCGCCAACCGGATAATTTGCCGAGTCGAACGACAACAGCAGACAAAGGGCAATGTGCGCGGGGTTGTCGCTCGACACAAACGTCGCCGCACCTGCCGGATCGTCGATATAGCCGAAAGGGGGATAATCGAGATCCGCATGCGACAGGATCACGGGATACCCGTCGTATGGCCCCGCGTCGTCGTTGAACTCGGGCGGCAACCCTTCCTCGGTCCAGACGAGACGAGGCTCGAACCCCCAATGCGGGGTCGCAGCGGCAGCGTTCCAGGTAAACGCGTACACCGCACGCAGTTTTGGCACCCAGATATAGGCGCCCGACGCGTTGCCGGGTAACGGCAACCCCCACCCCTCTGTAACCAACCCGCTATGTGCGACCCAAGGCTCGCCAAGGTGCTCCTCGTCTGCCCCGGGCACAATGCCGAGCAACATGCGGCGCGGCAACTCGCCGAACGTCGCGCGCTCGAAACGCTCGGTTACCTCGACCGTCGTGCCGAACAAACCCGCAGCGGGCTCGCCCGAGACATAACCAAGCAGGATCACCGACTCGTCGAGCGCTGATCCGCCCGTTCGAAGCGTGCGATATACGGTCACACGTCGACCCGTCAACGCGGGCGGGTCGGCAAATAGCGGGGTTTCTGGCGGCAGTTGTCGACGGGGTGTTGCGTCGTGTCGTGTCGCGTTGAAAAACGCATTTCCAGCACCCGCAACGGTCACGAGCAGAACAGCGCGATTGGCATACAGAATCATGCCAGCGGTGATCCCCGCTTGCGCGTTCGTCAGGTAGTGATAATAGGTGTCTGGCGGTCCGAGCGCGACGCTACTGATCCGATCAATCATGGGGCTTTGCGTGCGCATTAAGCGGTGCCCAACCCCTCTGCGCAGCATCACCCGAAACGTGCCGCTCGACATTGTGTGATTGATGACTTTCCACTTGCTGCCAACCCCTGTCGGGGGTTCGGCAAGGCCCGCGCAATAGTTGACCGTTCCCGGGGTGATATAATCGGGGATATCGGGATAACAGAAACGCATTTCAGCCGATCCCGGGCTCGCCGCCAATAGCGGCATTAGACCCTCGATCTCGACCATGTATGCGTATTGTGTCGACACTAGAAACCCCCGCCTCGCGCCTCGATCCCGTCGATCACGATCGCATGTATGTCGCCCGCCGCGCTAATCATGCGAGACGGTGCCGCGAGCGGGTTAGTCCAAAGCGGGCTTGCGGGCTTGAAACGATAAGGGCCGCGATACGTCGTGCCGACTGTCTGATCGGGGTACAGTCGCCAACCCTCCGCACTGTTCGAAATCAGGTCGAGCACAAACCGTTCGAACGCGCAGTTTAGATCGCCCGTTGTGACGAACACTTGCGCAGCGCGTGCGGGGTCTGCTGCCGCGTCAATACGCACAAGAGCGCTTTGCACAATGTCGAACCCCGCGACGATTACCTGCCGTTCGCCCCAGGTCTGCAAATCGAGATAGTCGCCCGAACTGTACGCGACCATTGTGCGCGCGATCTGCGAGATCCGATCTTCGACAACGCCGATTCGCGGATACCAACCCGCCCGGTGCACGTCCTGCGACATGAGTACACCCGTCGCGCTCGTCGCGAGCACTTCCTCGGCGGGCGTCAACTCCCGAAACCCGAGCAACCGGGGATCGAGCGTCCAAGCAGGATTGGTCAGCACCCAGCGAAAGGTGCCCCCGCCCGTCCAAGAAACCACGAGTTGACCCTGCGCGCGCGTGCTGTCGGTGAAATTAACCCCGTTGGTGCTCACGTTCCAGGTTCCTGGAAAAGCCGCATTTAGAGCGATCTCGATCTGCGTATATAGCTCGCCCGTCTCGTGCCCTGGCCACCAACGCTGCTCGGCGAGCGTGATCGTTGTCGTGCCGCCAACGCTGTGATTCGCAACCAACACCTTGTTTGTGCTGTCTAGTGTGCGCGAGCTTAACAGTCTGCCAATCGTCACGGGTTAACCTCCCACGTCCGAACTTCGAAGGTCGCCGCTGTTGCGCGCCTCGCGAAACAACGTCGCGACGGTCTGCCGCGACTCGTCGCGCGAGAAAATCGGACCAGTCGTCAAGTTGTAATTGATTGACGTGCCCCCGCCCATCGAGAAGTCGCTGCGCATTGTCTGCATTACATCCGAGACCGTTTCGATCTCGCCGACGCTCGACCCGTCGCCCGAACGACCCCCACCCGAGAGCAGACCCGAGACAAGCCCGAACAGCGCGCCGATCCCTGCGAACGCCGCGAACGGACCCCCAAAACCTGCCGTCAAGGCTTGCTGCATTGCCGCTTGACGAAACGCGCCGCCGATCTGCCCGAACGTGCTGCCGAGCGTTTTTTTGATCGCGTCGCCAAAACTCTCGAACTTGCTTTCGCCCGTCGCCAGGAACGCGCCCAGATCCTCTGTCAAGCCGAGAACATCCTCGCCCAACCCCGCAAACGCGTCTTTAAAAATATCCTCGGATACCTCGCCGAACGTCACCATTTGATCCATGTACTCGACCAGAGCGACGATCCCCTCGCCAAGCGCTGCGTTTACATCTTGAACCCCCGTAAACATGAGCCCGAGACCTTCGACGAAAGGCCCCGCGACGCGCTCTGCCTGTGCCGCTGACTTCTCGCGCTCGAACTGCGCGATCAAACCAAGGCGCGCTTTCTCGTCGTCGGCTGGATCGTCGCCCCCGTCGCCCGGTTGCCTGAAACGCCCGACGTCGCCCGCGCCATCGGCGCCTAACTCGGCACCCGCAGCGTCTGGGATAGCCTCCTGCAACCTATCAAAATATGCGTTCATATCGCCGATGGCTTGATCCCCTGTCATAGCCATCGTTTCGAACTCGTTGCGCGCGTCGGCGAATGCCCGCGACGCTTCCTCGGCTTGACGTTGAGCAGAAACCCAGGACGCCTCTTGCTGTCTCACTCGCGCGTCAACCTCGTCGAACTCTGCCTGCGCCCTCGTTTCTGCCTCCCTATGCACACGCAACCGATTCTCTTGTTGCCTTATCTGCCGCCGAGTGAACTCGGTTTCCACTCGATCCCGCTCGCGTATGCGCTCGATCTCTGCCTCGACCCCTGCGACCGCAGCGCGTGCGCTTCGGATATCCTCAGACGCGCGGGCTTGCCGCGCTGCCGACCTTGCCGCGCTGTTGTCCCAGGATTCGATCTCGGCGATTGCTGCCTGCGCCCCAGCGATTGCGACGTCGATCGACTCTTTCAACAACATGAAACCGAGACCGAGACGAGCAACAACATTGGCCGCCAACTGCCCCGCGCCGACAATCATGCCGAGAGCCTCGCGCGCAAACACCCCCGCGCGACTCGTCGGATCAGCGATAGCGACCGCGAGATCGTCGAACGTCGAGGCTAAGTCGCCAACGACCGTGCTCGATCTGATCGTGCCGAGAATAATGCCGCCGATTGCCTCTTGTACGTCGCCGAACGCAAGCCCGACCCGCGCGATCTGAATCGTTGCTTGATCGCCGTCTGCTGCAACGCCGCGCATTTCGTCGGCCATGTGCGCGAGCATTTCAGACCCCGACGCGCCCGCTGCCTGCATCGCCTGCAACTCTTGTGTTAGTTGCGGGAATTTCTCGCGCAGCCCTTCGAGTTGCCCCGTTGCTACCTGCACAGCACGCTCGCCGAGCGCTTCGAGGCTTTCGCCCGTCTCTGCGCTCGCGTTCATTACAAATTCCGTTGCGTCTTGCAGCGCTGCGTATTCGGTAATGACACCGCGCCCGAGCGCGGCGATCCGCTGCATGGTTTCTTGGGTTTCGGTGTCGGCAATCCCTGCGGTGCGCTGCAACTCTGCCGCAAACGATTGCATTGCCGCTTCGTTCTCTCGGTAGCCGATCCCCGTGCGCTCCATGCTTGTCGCAAGACCCGCAAGGGTCTGCTCTTGCGCCATCGCTGCCTGGGTCACCCGCACGAGTTGCCCGACCGTCGCTTGCGTAACCCTGCCCATCAACTCCCATGCCTGGTTAATGTGCATCATGGTCTCGCCGAGACCGCTTGCGGCTTGCTCCTGTTTTTCGAAACCGTCTTTTGCCTTGTTTGACTGGTTGACGATCGTTTTTGTGAGTTGCGAGATCTCGCGGCGCAAACCTGCCGTTTCGGCGATATATTGCAGCGCGACGGTTTGCGTTGTTTCAGACATTCGGCGTCACCTCTTGCGCGCTGCCTTGCGCTGCTCGTGCTGTAATCGCCCGCGCTCGGCTGCGACCATTTCGAACCATCCTAGCGTTTCGAGGTCAATATCGGACAGTTCAAGCTTGCCCTCCTCGAATAACCGCTGCGAGCGGATCAACTCGTAAACCCAGAACGGCACACCGTAAGCAATGCACCGGATCTCTCTTAGTGGGTCGGGGTAGTCTGGGTATGCTTCGGGTCGTCTAAGAGCAAAGCGGCATCCCCGGGCCACACGCGTTTGATCTTGACAGGTGCGGCAGTCGAAGTGCCCGTCGACGTCGAGGGCAACTTCGAGCGCTTGCCGGACTTTCCCCGCGTCAATTCGGGGATCTTCGCGGTTAACGAGCGCAAGAAATACACATAAAGCAGATCGATCTCGTCGCTGCTGAAACACTCCGCAAGCAACGACGCGTCGACCTCTCTTTCGACACCGTCGACGACGATCGGACCCTCCCAATGCTCTGCCAGCGCTTGGACGCGTTCCTCCAGTTCGCCCCATGCGAAACTCTCGCGGATAATCTGCTCGCGCGCCTCTCGATCTTCCTCGGATTTCAGCCGATCGGCACGCTCGCCCGCCAGCGCTGCGTGCAACTTCCAGGCTTGCCCACGCTTCGCGTGCGGCTTGCGAAAGCGCACGATCTGCCCTTGGAACGGTATTTCCACCGTTTTTGATAGCGAATAAGGGGTCGTTTCGGTCTTGTCGCTCATAAGGTGCCTCCAAACGCGTCAAACTCGCGCGTTGCTTACAACCTAGCAGACCCGCACGAGATCGGGCGTTTTAGACCCCTTGGCGTCAATCCTCGACGAATCTGCGCGGCTTGTTAGGTAAACACAAACTGTACAGCACCGTTGGCGCCGTCCAAATGACAGCTAAAAGGTGCCTGAACCATGTTCGGTTGTCCCGGTGCGACCTGTATCGACGCGCCCGCCCGCCAGACAAGATCGCGCAGGTTTATCGTTAACTCGTTTCCGTTGGGGGTCTGGAAAACGATCGTACCTGCTGCCGTTGTCGACCCTTCGAGCGCTGACCAGAACGCAAACTCGGCCTGATCGACAAGCTCAAAGGTAATCGAACCCGTAACCGGCCCAGTGCGCGACAGGTAGCAAGGCCAGGCATAGCCCCCAGATCCGGTATCTTTCATGCTGCCGCGCATTTGCGCTTCGAGATTTATGTCGAGCGAAAACTCGCGCGCGATCGGATTGTAAGAGTGAAACTCGAACGTTGTGCCCGTGCTCTTGATCGAACCGATCGGCGAGCCTGTGTTGTATGTGATCGTTCCCGGGATCGCCGAGTCTGCGGGGCGCACATATTCGCCCATCCAGCTTGCGGTTAGGCTTAACGGGGTATCAAAACCCGCGCGCAGCGACAGGCTACCAAACATCACGTCGACCGCTTCGTAATGATGACCCTCGCCGCTCGGCGCTTCGTACTTGTGCAGCGTGCAGGTGCGATCCGTCGCAGGATTAACGAGGTTGGGCTCGTCGCGCAGGTCATACGTTACCGACACCCCCGCAGCGACGGTGCCCTCGAAGCCTGCGCATTCCAACAGACTGCCGATCTCTGGCGCCGATCCTGTCGCATGACTCGTTTTCACCTCTGTTTCGATTTCGCCCTGCCAATATTCGGCCATGACGGCAGCGGGCGCGAGCGTGTCCATTTGCGGCAACACGACCTCGCGATCGACCTGCACAAACTGCGGGTCGTAAGACAACCGCTTGAACTGTAGCGCGTCGGTTGGGGCGGGCGGCGTGATTGCCGTGCCCTCTGTCGTCTGTACGCTCAAAAACCCGACCGCGTCGCGAAGTGGTGATCCCATTTGCTCTATTCCTCGTCGTTGTTACAGCGTGCGATCCGTGCGCACTTTAACCGTTGCCCGCAATTCGACCTGTCGACGATACCGATCGTCGCCATGCGCGTCGACTGCTAGATCTTCCAGCACAATTCGCCAAATCTTGTCGTTCGCCCACTCCTCGCCGTGCTCGTTGAGCAGTCGGCGCAGGATCTCGGCATAGCCCCACGAGTAATCCTCGACGGTCTCGGCGCCGTGCTCTCGATGTACGAGTCGCAAGAGCAGCGGCACACTTAGATCCCGGGCAGGGGTTAGGAAGTCGTCGATCTCGACCGACCCCTCGACAATCACATACAAGCGAGGCAACAAGCGTTCGCCGCCGAAATCCTCTGCCGCTTCGTATTTCAGACGCTCGGCGCCTCCGATCAACGATTGCAGATCGACCCCCGCAGGTGCCTCGACTAGATCGCGAACCGAATCCCAGTTCGCCGCCATGCGGGTTGTTATGCCCTCGACAGCTTTGCGCACCGAATCGCCGACGCTCATGCGATACCCGAGACGATATAGTCGGCGCCCCAGCGCACAAACTCGGCGTTTGCGTGTGCAGTTGGCACGGGGTGATAGGGGCGACGATTCACGAGAAACACACCCGACGCAGTCGCCCGCTCTTTCGTATATCCCGCATAACCTGGGTATCCAGGGGTCCAGTTGATCAGATAACCGCCTCGCTCCATTGCCCATTGCCCGCGTTTGCGGTCGGGGCGCGTGTAAACGTCGGGATCGGTCAAGAGCGCATGCAGGATTCGTTGATTTACGGGCAGCATGTTCGCCGCGCGTTTCTTTGCGGGTTCGGGGTCTGCGCCTCGATAATCAATCACGAGTTGCATGCCGATCCCCGCGCCGCCTCGCTGAAACCGCCCGCCCGTTGATCGACTCTGAAACCGCAGACGAGATCGGCCCGCGATCTGCCCCGCTCGACGCGCTCGCGCTCTGCCCGTTCGCGCCACTATTCGTCGCCCCCGACAACCGCAACGAGGTCGCCGCAGACATGCTCGCCAACCCCCTCGCCAACTGCGTCGGTGCACGCATAGCCCGAGAGGTCTGCGTCGGCGGGCACAAGCACGAGCACGGGTTCGACACCGTCTGCCGTGCGCTTGCCCGACACAACATGCCCTCGCATATCCCTGATCTTGCGACGTTCCGACCACTCGACCCAGCGAGCGGCAACCCTCTGCAACTTGCTCTTGCTCTTGCCCTTGCTCTTGCCCTTGCCCTTGCTCTTATCAGACATTCGGCAACCTCTCGTGATAGTACGGGAACGCGCCAACCCCTTCCTCGCCCTCGTCGAGTATCGCGTCGCCGTCTGCGTCGTACCAGGCACCTTTGCTGCGCAACAACGCATCGAACTCGTCTGAATAGCGCTTGCGCACAACGTCGGCGATCGGCTGGATCGCGGGGTCGGTCATAGCGGCGCGGTCGATCATCACGAGCGCAGCGGCGAGCGTGCCCGCTGTCCGAAAGTGCATGTTGTCGATCACAAGATGCGGTTTCATTTGCTGCCGCATGAGGTCGAGCATGAGTCGATCCCGGGCAAGCTCGATCACGTTCTCGTCGAGCCAACGACCCGCGCTCGCCCGTATGTTGCGCGGGATCACAACGCCGAGATCCGCACTTGATATCGGCAGCGAAAACGGCGAGCGCACAACCTCGAACATTACTTCGAGCGTTTCGAGATCGCTCGTTGCGCTGTATTTGTAGGCAACCACGGCACGATATTCGCCGATGGTGCCGTACACACCGACAGGCATTGCGCAACGCAACTGCGCAGCCCGAAAACCTGCGCCGGTTATGTGTGGATATTGCGTGCGCTCGACAAGTTCACAAACGCCGCTCGCAGTTGTTAGCACCTGCACGCGTTCGAGACTGCCGCCAAGTCGCGATCCCAGATAGTAATATTGACCCCGGGACACCCCCGCAAGCGTGCCCGGTGAAACTTCGATCGCGTTGCGGTCTGCCCCTGCCGTCAACGTGTTGGTGATCCCGTTGTGAGTGCAGGGTAACGCGGCAGCAACCGACGCAGCGGTCGAGTCGTACACGTCAACCGTTACATCCGACGCAGATATCGCAGGGCCGCCAGGCAATTCGAACGCGAGCGCTGCAAAACTGTCGCCCTGTCGCAGATATTGCCGCATTTACACCCCCGAAACGCTGTTCGACCCGTTGAGCACAACCGGGCCGACGTGCCTGCGCTTGCGGAGTTGCTCATATTCGAGACCGTAAACCGTCAACGCATAGTAGCCAGGAGACGACGACGAAAACGACACCGTGCCGCCCGGGGTCTGCGCAACTATCGGCGACGCACCTGCGAGCCCAGACTCGACGCGGCGACGCAATTCGAGCGCGTGCGCTGCGAGCAGCACAACCGCCAGGTTGTAAGACGTCCCAAAGCGCGACGCCGACACCTGCAACGCAGCGTCGTCGAGGTAATCAAGGCGATCCGCGCGCATTTTGAACTCGGGCGCGCGTCTGTCGATCAAGTTGCGCTGCGCGTCTGTCGCCATTGATATCTACTCCAGTGCGGCTTCGAGGGCAGCAACGACCGACTTGCGCGTTTCGGTTTCGAGCCAAACGGCGAGTTGTGCCTCGTCGGTCGTGCCTTTCACGAGGGCAACCGCTTTGCGCGCAGACAGGTCGGCGAGATCGGCGGGCTCGGGATCGCTCTCGGGCTCGCTCGCAGGGTTCGCAAAATTCCAGTTGCGCCAGGCTTTCATGAGATAACCCGACCCTCTCGCCACACACCCCTTTCGAGATTCGCGGCGACCTCTTGCCCGTGCTTGCTCGTCTTGAACCGGCGCCATGCGCCCGCGTCAACGTCGGCGACGCCGGGAACGGGCGCCCCGGTGCGCTCGTCGACCCCCATCGAGCAGGGAACGTGCAACGGTCGAGGCGCGTGCCCCTTGTCGCCCTGCGCATTGTCGAGCCAACGCAACGGAAATTTGCTGTAATTCTGGATCGTGATCTGTTTGCCGCTCATATCACCCCGCAAGCGTGCCGCAAGTGCACGCAAAAACTAAACAACAACACAAACGGCACACGCGACGCACCCGCGAAGCGTGTGCCGTTCGAAGGATTCAACGATCAGGGAACGATCCCTATCGTCATTTCGAGAGGATAGTCGGAAGCGACGCCGCCCGTTGCCCCGTAGCAGGGAACATAAGCGCGAAACTCGCGAAACTGCGGCGCCAGACTCTCGAACATTTCGCCGCCAGGGATAACGCCGCGCATAACCTCGGGCGCAACCCGCCGAGCGATGCACACGTTTTGAGTGCCGCCCGCCGCATTGGTAAACGCGTCGGTCAACTCTCTGGCCTTGTGGATCGTCACGGTCTGCCCCGCATCCTGCGCAGTACTCGCGACCGCTTGAAGGATCGTAATGTCCGATCCGGCAAGTCGCCGCGTGTTTTTGCAGTAATTGTAATCCTCGGGGGCGAGAATCAAGTCGGTGCCGATCGCGGCGGTTTCGGTGTTGTCCTCGACGCTGTCGAGCAGGTCGAGCAGGTCTGCGATCACGGTATCGGCAGCGGTGCCAACGATCGCGTTCGGCATGAAACTGCGCGGGATGTTCGGGTGAGTGAGCACACCGAACAAACCGTTGGTGGCGTCGCCCGCCCAGAAAATCTCGTTGTGCCGACGCTCGATCGTGTCTCGCGCAGCCATTGCGAGGCGCATGTCGAGAGACATGCCGACGCGCGCGGCCTCGCGAATCTCAAACACGGTCCAGTCGTATGCCGCGAGAAGGTAACGAATGTTTCGGGTCTCCTCGGCAACGCCGACACTCACGGTTGGCACGGCAGTCGTGCGCCCCGTTCCGATCACAGCACGACCGACCGAATCGATCATGCGCTGCGTGTAGGTTCGCGCACCGCTCGGAACGCTCGTATCGATATCGAACAGTCGCGCAAAATTGCGCGGGGGTCGCTTCGTTTCGAGAAGCGTCGGCATGATTTCCTCAAGTTGACGCGCGAGAAATAGCGATTGCGCGGGCGTCAACTGATCAGTACGAATTTCCATTACTGCTACCTCTACTGGTTGACGCGCAACAGCGCGATCGAGTTGTTAGCGTCGAAACTGACCCACTGATATCGGTGCGGTGGGAGTTTGACGTAATCGCCATCCGGTACCCCGCCCGTCAAGGTCGGGCTGTCTCGCCATCGCGAACGCGTGTCGGTCGCAGGGTCAATCGAGACACCGAACCAAACGTCGCGCATCATGAATTGACCGTCCGAGTTGTCAACGTCGACGTAGGCAAGACCGTTTGCGAGGGTGGCGACACTCTCGAACGCTTCATACCCGATCGGCGCCTCGGTCGTTGCTGGCGCCGTGCCGTTCCAGGCGGCAATTCCCATCGTCTGCCATTCTAGCGGCAGACCTCCCGATCCGATCAAGATCCCGGGACTCATGTCCATATAAGATCCCGACATGTTGAACCACATACCCGGGACTTGACTCGTCGCGTTCAACACCGAATCGGTTGTTACACCTGTTCGACTGAAACCGATCAGGTGCGTGGGAACAACAAGGCCAAGCGCTGTGATTAGCGCGTCCACGTCGGTCTGCTGCGCGGTCGAACCCGTAAGGGTTACGGTCTGCGAATCGATCGCAGTCGCGAGCCCCCAGTATTCAACGGTTACGGTGTGAATCGCCCCCACCGCTTGAAAACCTGTGGTTTGGGGTGTGCCCCGCAGCACATACGCTGGGCAGTTCGCAGCGCTCGGCGCGACGACAGTGCCGTCGCCGCCCGAAATCAGCAACGACCCAAACTTGATCGAGTCGGGCTCGCCGCCCGCGTCAATCACGGTAATCGCGAGATTAGCGTCGGACTCTGCAAGGTCGAAGGTCTGCCCTTCGGCAAACGCCCGAAAGAGCAAATCCTGATTTGGGGCAGGGGCGCCCGCTAGTTCGAACAGAGCGGCGCCCGAAAATTCAGGAGAGGCGCGCAGAGCGTCGCGAAACGCCGTGCTGATCTCGGTTTTGGTTGCCGCGCCAGAACTCGTATAAGTGAACGCATGACCGTTGAACGAGAAGGTATAGAGGGTCGTATTCTGCGCCGTTACGACCAGCAATTCGGTCTGAATCCCGACTGCGCCGTTCGTTCTGGCTAGAACCGATCCGCTCTCCACAATCTGCCCGGGGTGCCCGAACGGCACGTCGTCGGTGTATGATAGCTGACCCATTTTCTACTCTCCTTGCCGCGCGGTGCGCATGTTGCCGAGATACGTTGCGCGCGCCTTGTCCATGCGCGTTGCAAAACTGTCGCTAACCTTTGGGCTGCCGTCGTCGTTGCGCATGCTGCGACCGAGTTGCCGCAGCGAGTGCACGCTGCCAGCAACCGACGACTTGACCACGCTGTATGCGCCCTCGACCGCTGCGTCGCTGCGCTGCTCGCTGTCGCTATATGAATCGTCTCGGGTGTAAGCGACGACGATCGCGCGACGCAAGGCAGCGTTGTCGATCATTTCGACCGCACCGTCGTTGCGTTGCTCGTGCTCAACGTCGAGCTTGACCGCAAGCGGCACAAGTTCGTTTCGCTCGGCGACGTACTCGCGCACCGCAGCAGAGTCGAAACGGGGCGCCTCGTCGATTGCGTCGAACTTTGCGACAAGTGCGTCGCGCTCGCCGACGAGTGCGTCGAGTTTTGTCTGCAACTCGGTCGAGTTGCTCTGCGCGGCGTCGCGCTCTCCTGTCAACAAATCGACGCGCTCGGCACTCGACGCGATCACCTTTTGCAAGGCCCCCGCGCTAGTCGAAGCGACGACAACGTCGACCCCATCAATTCGGATCGTGGTCGTTTCCATATGTTCCTCTGGTTGGTTGCGCTGCCTCGCAGCGTCGGCACGCAAGGCAACTTCGGCGCCCTGTCTGCCACGCTTCAAGATGGTGACGTGGTTGTAACGGATCGAGCGCTGTACGGCGTCGTACCTTTCGCCGCTCGGCGTCGTTCCCGGTGTGTTGTCGATCTGCACACGCTTGCCCGGGCTTATCTGCCGCAACCCCGACCGATCGATCGCTGCGACTCCCTGCGCGTCTTGAATCACGAGACGAGCAACGACCCGCGCGTCGGTCGCCGACCCCGCACCGTCGCGCCGCAAAACCTCGCCGCGCGGATCGGTGCCGATCATGCCAACCGACAGGCTGCGAGCGTTCGACGCGTCGATCATTGTGCCTGGGTGCGTGTGTATCGTGACCGCTTTGCCGATTGCGCTTTCGATACTCTGCGCGTCGAGTATCTCGCTTGGCGGGCAATACTCTCGCACGACGACACCGTCTGCGCGCTCGTACTCGAACACACCCGAGCGATGCAGCACCGCTTCGACTATCAAGTGCCCCTCGGGGGTGCGCTTTGGTGATCCGAGAGTGGTCAAGAGGTCGTGCCGCTCGACCCAAGCGTCGTCGCGATAGCCTGCGGCATGCGCTGCCGCGCCTTGTTCCTCGGCGCGCTCTTGCGCGTCGGCGCCCACATAGCAGGTGCCGTCGTCGCCCCAGCGAAAACCCGTTTGCCCTTCGATCTCGCAGGATTGCACCGGCATGCAGGCAGAGTGCCCACGCGCGCATATGCCGTCAACCCTCGGCAACGTGCTCGTGGGTCAATCGCCGCGCTGCGCGGGCGAAAGAAATGCGCCGACGTTATGAGCGACACGGGGATCGCACGTCGACGCAGGGGCGACCCCCGCAACGCCGCAACAGAGCACAACCCGAAACCGTTGTCGACGTGTCAATCGGGAGTTGCGAGCGACCCTGGATCGCCAACGATAGGTGTGCGCCAGCAACGGCAGCGGATAGGCTCGCCCGGTGCACCGTCTGAAAATCTAGCGTTGTTTGCGTATCGTTTGCCGGATCGACCAACGTGCAACTTTCGCACACGAGCGTCGCCCACTGTCGTCCAGATATAGGCAACGATCCCCGCTGCCTCTTGCCGCACGCGCGAAAGTTCGGCGTCGAGAGACAAGATCTGATCCGCTGCGATCAACTCGGCATGACGTCGAGCCATTCCGACCCGCTGCGCTAACTCGTCGGCGAGTTTGTCGACGGGCCACTGATTTCGCCAAGCGTCGTCAATCAGCTTGTTGATCCGCTCGAAGTGCTTTGTATCGATCTTCTCGATCAACTCGATATTTCGACGCGCGAACGAGCGCATTTGCTCTTGGACGTTTGCGTCTGCCGCTCGCAGATAGTTGCCCCGAGCGCTTGCAATGCTCTCGATCTGCGCCTCTCGGTTGTGCTCGTTGACCTGCCGCGCCGCTTCCTCGACGAGGTTGCGTTGCTCTGCCGCTCGGCGTCGAGCGTTGAACCTACGCTGCGCCGCTGCCGCTGCTCGCTGCACGGCGCGACGGTTGCGGTTGTCGAGTCGGGTCTGCGGCGAGTCTGCCCGCGACTCGTCGGCAAGCGCTCTGCGATATGCGCGCACGATCGCGGGGTGCACCTCTCGCACCTTGCTCGCATACGCAACAAGCTCGCGCGTGTATCGTCGCTCTGCCTTGTCGGGGCGCGCGGGCGACGTTGCGACGACAGGCTCGGCGGATCTCGGTCGGCGCGGGGTGCGCGCGACTCGACTGCGGCGCGGGGTGCGCGCGACTCTCTTGCGCAGCGGCAAGGCTATACGACCTCGTCGTCTTGCTGTTGCTGCAATACCCGCCCGCGCGGATCTTCGAGACCGTCTGCCTGCCAATAGAGATAATCGGTCTCTGCCTCGGTCTTGTGTCGCTGCGACTGCACAAGCCCGCTCTCCTGTTCGAGCGAGTTAAACGACACGAGCGGCGCCTCGTCGAGCATGTAACCGCGCGCCGCTGCGAGGTATTGCCAGGCCCGCGCTATGTTCGGCGCATAGGCGTCGACCTGTCGCGCTCGTATCCGGTTGTAAAAATAGCGCGTGCCGCTCTTGTCGTCTGTCGACAGACCGGCGGGCGCGTGCCCAAATAACAGCGTCATGGGCATTTCAGCGGCAGCGGCGACAGACTGCGCGAACCTGTCATACATCGCAGCGGCGCCACTAAGATCGACGGTCAACTGCGTGGCATCCTCGCCCTCGTCGAGCAAGATACCGTTGACCACTGATTTGCTCTGGTTGATCAGGTCGAGACGTCGCAAGACAGTCGCGTCGCCATCCTGTTCGAGCAGTTCAAGCAAGCGCAGTTTTAGGACGAAGATCCGCAACTCGTGCATGGCCGTCTCGCTGCCTTGCTCGACGACGCCCATTGCGCGCACCGCTTCCCAGACTCGCTGCGTGCGCGGGTCGCCCCAGTAATCGACAGACGCAAGATCCTCGGCGGGCAACTCGACGCCGCGAAAGGGCAACACGCGCGATTCATGCACCCGCTCGCGCGTCATAACCGCAGCATTTGCGAGACCGTAGCTTATAACCTCGTATTCCTCGACCTCGCCGAAACGATCCGCTGCGGGGTCGCTGTACCAACTAACGGGGCGCAGTTGCCAGCGATGCAACACGCGCGCCCAGAGCACACGCGAGATCCTGCGCACGTCGGTCGGCTCGCTCTGCGACTCGCTGCCGTCGAGCAACCCGAGCACGACTGCCGCGCCCCCGAACGCAGCCGACCACGCGTCGGCCTTGCGTAGCTTCTGGGTTAGTTCGAGCGACTGCCAGTCGCGCAAGATGCGCTCGTTTTGCGTGTCGTTGATCTCTGCCTCTGCGTCGACGGTCCAACCCTCGCGCGTTGCCTCTGCTGCGGGCAGGTCGCAGATCCGACCAACGTATTTGCTGCCGCGATACAGCGCGCGCAGCGTCATCGGATCGAGGGGTTGCACCCAGGCAGCGTGCGTGTGCGTCGCCTTGTCTCGGTCGGTGCCGAGCGCAGTCAAAACATTGATCAACCCGTCGACTCGTTGCGTTGCTTCCTCGCTCATTCTCTCACCCCATCAAGGTCTTGTAATAGCTTCGCCCGCCACGAGCAGAGCGCGCCCACCTTATCTGCACTTGCGTCATTGCGTCGACCTCGTCGTCGGGTGTGCCGTCGTCGGGGAAGTCGCCGCAACGTTCCACGAAACCGGGCACCCATGAATAGGTCTCGGGCGGGGGCAGGTACACGTCGCCCCGCTCGATCTCGCTCGCACAAGACACCGCGCGCGCATACTTCGAGCCTTTCGGGTTAATCGCAATCATGCCCGGGATCTGTGCCGCCAGGTCCGACAGGATCGCCGATCCGTTCGCCTTATCCTCGATCAACCAGCGGCGCACGGTCGGCCATTTTGTGCGCATCGAAAGGATTGCCCGCTTCGTTGCTAGATAGTCGAGGCGCGCGCGAGTCTGATCGAGCAGGTAACGCCGACGACCCTTGCGCGCCCACACCTGCCCGACGACATAGGACGACGTTTGATGATCTTTGAACGCGAGATCCCAACTTGTGACAACCTCGTCCATGTCGTCGAGTTTCGGCAGCGCTTCGCGCCCCGCTTGCCTCGCACGGTCGGGGGTGTCCCAGTACTGCCACCAATCGCGCCGATACAACTTGCCCTCGACGCTGCGCGGGCGTTGCAACATCAAAGGCTCGGCGACGCTCGCGAGCATGCCGCGAAAGAGTTGCATTACCTGCGCCTCGTCGTACCTCTCAGGGATCGCGACCTCGCCGAGACCCCGCCCGAGCGAGTCGCGCTCGACGTCGACAGGTTCGAGCGTGATTGCGGGCACGCAGAACAGCGACCAAGCGTCGTTGTGCTCTTGCTGTATGCGCCCGATCAGGTCGTCGGAGTGCCAGCGGTGATGCATAACAAGCACCCAGGCACCGGGTTCGAGTCTCGACCACAACGTCGAGGTCAGAAACTCCCACCACTTGTCTCGGTATGATTTCGAGAGCGCCTCATTCAAGCCACGGTATGGATCATCAATGACGACACCGTGAAAGCCGTAAGACGCGAGCGGCCCGAGAAACCCGACCGAGCGCATGCCGCCACGCTCGCCAAACTCGACGTCGTCGTCGTCGTGCTCGTCGTCGTCGTAAACCTCGCGCCGCGTGCCGCGTGCCGTCTCGCTCTCGTGACACAATCGCCAGTCGTAAACGGCGGCATACTTAGGGTGCACGCATTGCCACGCGTCGGGGCATTGCTCGAAATGATCGCGCACATACCCGCCCCAGCGCTGCGCGACCTCGCGAGAGTATGACACCCAGGCAACCCTATGGGTCGGATTGTTGTCGAGGTAGTGCGCAACCGCTGCCGCTGTTGTCGTGCTCTTAGTGTGTCGAGGCGGCATCGCAACAAGACCGCGCCCGTCTGCGACCATGACCTCGTCTTGCAGGTATCGAGCAAGGCGCACGCTCGCGTCGTACCTGCGCCACCAACCGTTTGTGCAGTGGTGCCAATAGGTGTCGGGCGTTAGTCGCCACCACTCTTGCTCGGCTAGGGATTCAATCAACATCAGTTGAGCGTCCGATCCCAGCAGTCAGCTTCGAGCACGGCGCAACCTACCGCACGAGCGTCGAGCAGCAACTCGACAACGAGCGTCGTGCCGTCGCATTGCGCGGCAATGTGTGCGCTCGACGAGCGCGCATACTGCGGCAGACAATCGGCGAGCAGAGCGCGCACAAGGTGCCAGCCTTTCGCTCTGATCGTGATCGCTTCGAGGCAGAGAAGGTCGATCAACTCTCGGCGCACCTGTCGAGCTAGTGTTTCCTCAAGTGCGCAGCGCCAACCGTTCACGAGTCGCGCTCGACGGCAAGGTCGGCGAGTTTGCGCGCAAGCTCGCGAGCCTCTGGGTTGCTCATGAGCGAGCGCATTGCGCGGCGCGATCTGCGTGCGTCGCTGCGCTCTTGCTGCTCTGCGTTCGTCGCGTCGATCCGCTCGGTTGCCTCGCCGCGCGCAAGCATTTCGGTGCGCACCGCTTGCCCGATTGCGGTTGCGCTGCTCTGTACTAGCTTGATCAAATCCTGCGGCGGCATTGTCGCGAGTTGCGCAAGGATCGCGTTGCGGTCGTGCTGCACGAGTTGCGCTGCGGCTTGCGTCGGCAGCATCAACACCGCTTGCAGGGCAACGGCAGAGTTTGCAGCGCGTCGGCCCATGTCGAGCACGGCGCGCTCGTGCTCTTGCACAAGCAGCTTTCGACAGTGCCGATCCCAGGCTCGCGCTCGGTCCTTCCATCGCCAGGAATAGTACGCGTCGAGCCAACTGCCCGGTGCCTGCGTCGTTTTGCCGCTTGTGCGCCGCCAGATTGCTTGCATGCTTCGCGCGCTGCCTGCGTCTCGATACAGGGCGAAGCGATCGTGCCAGCGTCCTGATTCGTCGGGTTGTTGTTCCCACGGTTGTCGGTCGTCGGCAAGCGCTCTCGGTCGTCGTGCGTCTGCGTATTTGCTGCGTTTTTTGCTCATGCTTTGCCGTCTGCCTGTCGTCAAGCGTGCCGATCTGCGTTTGCGTTGTCGAGCGCAAATCGTTCGTTGGTCAGACGATAGCGCGCGAAACGATAGCGCGCGCGACCCCCGAGTCTGCGCAGACAATGTCGGCAGCGGCGAGAGGCTTGTCGACGAGTCGCACGGTTACGTCGAGAAACACGGCAGAACAGTCGGCGATCTCTGCTCGTCTTGACGCGCTGCGGGCTAGTTCGTCGATCCTGCTGTTTACCGTCGCCATACAGTGCCGCACCGCTGCGTTGATTGCGGCTTGTGTCGGTTGTTTGTCGTTCATTTTGCCCCGTAAGTATGCGCGAAAACTAAGAAAGCGCACAAACGCCCGCGCTCGTGTGTGCTCATGTCTGCGCCTATTCGGTGCCGACTTCGTTGCCCCACACGTCCCAGCGTTCGCGCTTTGCTCGTGCGAACATTTCGAGGCGCGGGCCTGGCGAGACTTGCTCCATTTTGCGGTATGCCTCGCAAGGCTTGACGCTATGCGCGCCCCGCTTTGCCTCGATCAACGTCGACTCGTTGCGCACGAGCGGGGGCAGCGTGCCGCGCACACCGAACAAAAGTTGCTCGGTCTGCCCCCTGTAATAGTAGCCGAGACCGAAGCGATCCTTTGCCCACGTCAACGTTGTGACATAGCGAAAGCCGATCGCGCGCATTACGTCGAGCGCGTCGGGTAGCTTGTTGTTTGTTGTCCACAGGTACAAGTGGCAATCCCGATCCGGTTGCCAGCAACTCGCCCCGAGAATAACGTCGACGATCTGCGGCGTTTTCAAGAGAGCATAATGCCGATCCGCGCCGCGTTTAACTCTGCCCCCGCCTGTCTCGTTCCAGGGTGGATCAATCGCGATCGTGCGGTAATACATCACGCCCGTTTGCCGTGCCTGTACGGTCGCGCCTCGTTGTGTATCAGCTTGTTTGCGATTGCGGCTTGCAGGTTAATGTCGAGCGCGCCCGCTAGATCGGCGACGCGGATCACAATGTCGGCAAGTTCGCTCGGCAACCCCTCGGGCTTGCCGTTGTCATCATACAGGGTTTCGGTCGGCGCGATGTTGATCGAGCGCACGACCTCGGCTGCCTCTGCGGCCTCGCTGCAGATCAACATTAGTTTCGCGAGGATCACGGTTGGGTCGTGCGGGTCTTGCCCGTCCCAAAACCCGTTCGCGCTCGCCCCAAGGTGTGCGCGTCGTGTCAATTCGTTGATCGTTGCTGTCATCTTGTCACCCTATCAAAGCACGCTGATCCGCTGTTCGCCTGCCCTCATGCACACCTTGCCCCCAGCGAGTCGGGCCAGGCGAATCACCTTTGCGAGCGGGAACGATTGATCCCCAACCGGCCCTTTGCCGTTAATGCGCACCCGCTGGAGCTTGTTGTAAAACTCCCGAACGGTTGCGCCTTTTGCGCCTTGCTTGCGTAGTATTGCGCCCGCTTCGGCGACGAGTCGTTCGTCGACGTTGATCGCGTGTGCCTCGACGAGTTGCCCGAACAGGTCGCAATACCTCTCGACCCACAGTCGTTGCGTGTAGCTTGCAAGCGTGTGTTTGCGCACGAGCGCACCTGCGCGGGCGCGCTCTGTCGGGTCGGTTATCAGTCGGCGCAAGTGCGCCTTTTGCTCGTCTCGGCTTGCGAACAAATAAGGGTATCCGTTGCCGCTCGCCGCGCCCGTGATCTGCGGGAACGTTACCGAATCGGGAGCGACTAGCGGTTGCCCCTGCGCCATCGACTCGACTGCCGATATGCAGAACGTCTCGTGTACGCTGTTCGTCACGTTAAGATGACACCCAGACAGCGCGTCGAGATACTCTGCCCGAGTTGCGCACAAGCGCACCTCGACAAACGGCAACGAGCGAATTGCGCCAACGTTGTCAATCGTGCTGCTCGTGTAGCGCACGCGAAACCGCAACCCCTCTTGCCATAGGTCGTTGAGCACGTCGAAGGTTACCCGCCAGCGCTTGTACCCTTGCAAGCGGTGATTGTAGGCAATCACAGGCAGATCGGTTTGGTGATCGACCTCTTTCCATTCGTTCTCGATCGTGCCGAGATCGATCCGGTGTGCGGTTGATTCGATCCGCGCGAGCATTGCCGGGGATAGTCTGTCTCTCGCTTCCTCGATCAGCATGTCGCGCATATGATCCGAGTTGAACACGTTTGCGTCGGCGCAGATCGAGCCCATGAGTTGCAACCACAAAACGTGCTCGTATGTAAGCTCGCCCCCGATTTCCCAGTTGGGCAAACTGCGGTGCATTGTGTAATTGTGCGCCGCAACGATTGCCGCCCGTTGCGCGGGGTAGAAATGCAGCGAGCCCGCCATTTTGATCTGGGCAGCGATCTCGACGAGGTTGCACCAGACAACGTCGAACCCTATGCGCTTGAACAGTCGATCGTACCAGGCACCGTCAAACGTGCACGCGTTCGCAAACTTGCGCGTTGATATACGCTGCGGCACTCGGGTCACATTAGGCAACCGAAACAACCCGTCGTCGTCGTATGCGTAACCGCTGCCCGCGTCGGGAAACACGACAACGAATTGGTGCGGTCGCCCCTGCGCGCTTGTTTACAACGACCGGCTTGCGCTGCCCGTACCGTCGCAAACTCGCCTTGATTGCGTCGAGGTTGCGCTCGTCGTGCAAGCGGGCGTTTGCGGGATCTCGGCGCAGGTCGTCGACCCTTACGGCAAGCGGGCGCAACCCCTCGACGATATGAGCGAGATCGATCTCGGGTGTGTGCGTGATCACTAGCCCCCCAAAAGGTCGAGTTGCAGATCGTGCGTAGTCAACGCAACCTCGGCAGCGACAAGGCGCAACAGATCTGCGCACTCCTCGACGGTCTGCACGACCTCGACGACGAACGCAAATCCCGCGACCCCTTGCGCATCCTGCAAGATCGGGGTTCCGACGACCGCTGCGTCGTGCAGGTCAACCCCTGAGAAATCGGGGTGCGCAAGCTCGATCCCCAGGCAGACATAATCGCGCCGGATCGCCAGCTTGTTGACATGTCGATCGGTCTCGGGCGCGAGTGCGCCCAGCATAGCGTGCCCGAGTTGCGGCGCCGCTGTTGTCTCGACTTGCTCGGCCGTTAGGTCGTCGACGCGCAGAGACACGCGCACCCGCAAGAGCGCATTGCCGTCGCTGTCGTTGTGCGCTGCTCTGTCGACAATCTGCACTTTGCCGACTGTCGCGGGGTGCGCGTCGAGCTTGATCAGGGTTGCTCTCATTTTTTCGCCTTTTGTGATTTTCGTCTTTTGTACGCGTCGCGATCCTTTGCATGATTCGAGCGCTCTGCGCGTACCCACTCCCAATCTAACGCCGCAACGTCATGCTTGCCCGCCCAACCCCCCAAGCGCATCGAAGCAACTGCGCCAATGAACGTCGCGCACTGGACGTCGATTTGACCCGCGAGCGGCCCCAACGCGGCACCATAGCGATCCTCGGCGACTCGGCACATTTGCCGCTTGCGCCATGCGGTCGACTTGCCCTTGCCGTGCCAGCCAAACGCGGCTTGCCAACTTGCGGGGTGTTCCTGCGGCAGCAACTCGCACCCGAGCAGTTGCGCGCACACCTCCCAGCAAGCGGCATTGCGTGCAATGTCGAGCAGCGCGCGCACGTCGCGCCCGAGGAATTGCGCCTCTGTAACAAAATGCACTCGCATGCCGCGAACCTTGCCGCCTCGTGTCGTCGGTACGTCGAGCGAGCGCAGCGCAGAGCGTAGCGCGTCGAGCTTGCGCCAGGGGTCGATCGCGTCGGTCTTGACGTGTGCAACAGAGCGCAACGAAACCCCCGAAAACGCAGCAACACCGCTCGATCTGCCCGGGTCAACAGCAATCACGCGGCGCAACATTACCGGCGCAGATCTGGGCCGGTTATCGTCACAACGGGCGCCCACTGCGCGAGTCGCGACACGATACGCGCCCCCGCGTGCACGTTGCGCCCGTCTAATCGGTCGCCGCTGAAAATGCGCAAGAGTTGATCCTCGTCGAGATTAGTCGTGATCAACGTCGTGCGCTCTGCGTCGTATCTAGCCGACAGCAGACTCGACACCGTCTCGCGCTGCCAATCGGTGCGCAGATCCGACAACTCGTCGATCCCTAGAACGCACGCGTCGACAAGCGCAGACATGCGCCGATCCGCGCTCTCGTCGTTGTCGTCCATCGCCTGTCGCTGTGCTCGCAGCATGCTTGGGAGGTGCACATACTCGACGCTGGCCTTGTGCCGCTCGACGAGAGCGCGCAGCGTCGCAACGAGTGCGAACGACTTGCCCACACCTGCTGGGCCGCTGATCGTCATGCCCGACGCGTTGCGCGTGTATTTGTCGCACCACGCTCGCAGCAACTTGAACAAGCGGGCTTGTGCGTCGTTGCGCGGCGTTGCCCCGAGTGCACTGTGTCGTTGCGGCAGGTGTGCACCGTTGAGCATGTCGACCGTTTGCCGTGCCCCGCTGCACTCTGCGCACTTGTGCGCCCATTCGTAACCTTCGAGGTCGCGGTCGTATGTGTAACCGTCGAGACACGACGAACACTCGCGCTTACATGCGCAGAGTGCCCACCTCCACATGCCGTCAACGCTGCGCGGGGTGTACCCTGCGCCCCCGCAAATGCACGGTTGCACCTGTTTCGCGGGCATGTCGGCGACGCGCTCTTGCAAGCGCTGCACGATTGCGTCGAGCCCACCGTCCGAAAACGGGTTGTTAAATGCTGCCATTGTCGTCGCTCTCCTGTTGCAAGCACGCAAGCGCAGCAGGAACGCGCAGCGTGCCAGATCGATCTATGTCCTGCAAGGTTGTGTTTTTTCGTCGCTCGAACTGTTCGACCTTCTCGATTGAACGAAGCGCCAATTCCAGGTCGTCGTGCCCATTCTGCTTGTGAAATGTCGAACGCAACATGCCGTCAACAGCCGCGCAGAGTCGCTCGACCGTGAACCCGTCGCGCAAGCGAGAGCGCACACGCTGCGCACGCAGCGGCGAGAGTTTGGCCCGCTTGTGCCCCGATTGCTCTCGCCAATACTCGAACACCGCGCGCACGTCGCTCGTTGTGCTCTCGCTCGGCAGCGTCGCACGCATGCCGCCCGCGATCAGACACACCCGCACTTGGTCGCAGTCCAAACCCCCGATTATCGAGTCGAAGTCGTCGGCGTCATCAATCACGAGCAAGCGGCGCACGGTTGACGCTCGCAGCGTCGTTGCGGTGCGTTGTTTGCTCTCGATGTAATAGCGCAAGACCCGTCGACGAAGCTCGCGTAAAGCGTCGATCACGTTTGCCTTTCTCCTGTCGTGTCAAAAAACCATCAACTGCACGGACTAGGTTCCACAGATCCCATCACACTCATTCCCCCAAAACAGATCAAGCTGACCTCGATCTGCCAGATCGCGAAGGGTTGGCATCCGTTCGTCCCAGTTAATAGAGCGCAGGGTCACTCCTGGGACGATTTTTTGCACAAAAACGTCGTCCGCATCGAGCGTCGTGTCGGACGCATACACCCGACGCATGCGCTCCTCATATTGTGCTGCGCGCTCATATCCTCTTGGATCTTCATTTTGCAATCTCTGCCACTCCTCTGCCGAGTGATACGGACAAAAAACGCAAGCCGAGCGGGGGGGTTTCGGAAATCCTTCCTCGCGCATCCAGCGCAAACAATCCACCCGAGACATATTGAGATCAATTAGCGGGTACCTGTTAACCGACCAAGGTACCTTGCTATCTGTCATCCTGTGCGCCTCGTCTGTCGATATGCCCAGCCATTGATTGACGATCACGGCATTCCCGAGACGTTTACGCGTTGTGCCCGTCAATCTGCGAATCTCCCGGCGCACCACTTCAATCTTGAAATCTCGCGTACACTTTCTGCGTATTCCACCCCCTGCCTTGCCGTCGTTGTATGTCCACAGCGGCACCCCACCACTCACATAACTCTGCCCCGTTTTCCCTGAAATTTTAACAATGCCCTCGGCATCTTCTAACGCTCGATCGGGCCAGCGTGTAACCCGGTAAATCGGGAAGCCAACAAGAGCTTCAAGTACATCGAGCCACTCGTAAACTGCCTCTGGCTCGGCTCCGGTGTCGGCAAATATCGCCCCATCTATAGGTGGCAGCGCGCCGCGTTCAACCATTAGCGCGATTGCCGACGATTGCACCCCCGCACCCAGCGAAAGGAATGTGGCAGGCAACTTTGGGATCTTCATGCGTAAAACTCCTGACGACGAGCACCACCTCGCCAAACGTCTCGGCGAAGCGGTGCCCGTCGCGGCCCCATGGCGAGGGGATCAGAATGGTATATTGTCCTCGTCGAACGTATCAGTTGACCGCTCGCCGTGCTGATCACGCATCAACCGCGCCTCGTCTGCTGTCAACGCCCGAACGTCGCGCTTTGATAGGCGCGGGCGCTTGTAGGTCTTGCCCTGGTATTCGTCATCTTCGTGATAAACGCGCCCCACGAGATAGTTGCCGACGATAAACTCGTCGCAACTCGACTGCGAGGTCGGATCGAACCCCGATCCCGTTTTGCGCATGCGCTCGTCGAGCGCTCGGCATAGTCGCGAGAGATACCAACGAGCGCTGTCGTCGTCGGTCAGCATGTACCAACACCGCATTTCGCGCCCGCTGTTCGCCGCGCTCTTGTCTGCGGCGATTAGGGTAAAATCAAGCATGCGGTTGCCGCTCTTGCTCTTGGTTGTCGTGCAGACGCGCACCCTCAAAATGTGCTCGCCCTCGTCGAGTGTGCTGCTCGGGCTGTCGTAATCGTTGCCGGGATCGAATTTCATGTCGTCACCCCCTCTTGAACGTGGTCTGCGTTGTCGTGCTCGTTGTGCGGCACCGTTAGACCGTCGCGCCCGAGCGTTGCGAGAGCGAGCGACCCGAGCGACGTTTGCCCCGGCGTCGTCGTGCATACGATCGAGCGGGGAAATCCTGGCGCCGGTTTGGTGACGTATTGAGACGATAATTCCCAGCCTATGCCGTACATTACCCCCCCCTCTTTCTCTGCCTTGTAACAGTAGCCAAACGCCGCGTAATACTGCGCAAGCGCTTTGCCTACTCGACCCGCCAACATGGGGGTTGTGCGTCGTCTCGATCGGTCGTCGACCCCGTGCTCGGCGAGGCAGATCGAGATCAGATTGACCGGCAATTTTCGCAGGTCGGTGATCATCGTTTCGACGTAATTGCCGATCCGGCCCCAATGAACGAACGACAGTTCGCCGACCTGCGCGCGCGGGTCTGCCGCTTGGGGACCGAGCGCGACATGCCGAATAATGAGTCGCTGCATGTCGGTCAAGCTGTCCATCACGATTGTTTGACAGACGCGACCCGCGCCCCACGACCACGCCGGTTGCCCGTCGACCTCGGTTTCGCTGCCCCGCTTGATTGCCGAGAGCACGTCAAACAGCGTCGCGCTATCGTTGATCAACTCGACGTCTGCGTCGGGGTTTGTGTCGTGTATCGTCGCAAGTCCGTTTTGCTCGCTCAAGAGCACGAGCGGGCGCGGGCTCGACGCGCCCCAGCGGGTTTTACCCGTGCCCGAGTCCCCATAGATACCGACCCCGACAAAGGGTCGTTTTGCGATTAGGCTGCGCGCCGTTTTCGTCTGCCATTTTGCCTGTTTTACGGTCATTCGTTCGTTTCTCCTGTCGTCAATTCTGCGTGTGTGTGCTGTCGTTGAACAAGGCCCGCGCACGCATCAACGCTTGGCCTCCGACAAATCGACATAAGCTCGCACGGTCGCTGCCAGATGTAACACTGATCCCCGTTTCGTGGGAATGAGGTGCCGACAACTTCGAGAGTGTCGACGACATGCTGCCGCCAATCCTCGTCGGGTGTAAACCGCTCGGGCACGGGCAAGCTCAACGAGTCTTGACGCGTGCGGATCGCAGCCTTACGGGTTGCGATCGTCTCTGCGCCTTTGATCATTAGGTGCCAATCGAGCATTGCCTCGGCTTCGATGATCATTTCGGCGCGTCGTCTCTCGATATCCTCGGCGTCAACGATGATCATTTCGCGCCGGTAAAGGTACGTTTCGCGCGCCTCCTGTATCGTCGGCAATGCCGCTATCGCTGATCCGACGAGTCGCAAGGGGTCGTCGACGACCCCCAGCAAATCGGCATACCACGCTGGCGCGTCCTGGTTAGATGCCGCCGAGATTGCTGCCACGAAACTCTCGCGCGTTGCGATCCGCCCGCCGACCTTAGTGGGCGGCGCACCCGCGCGGGGTTTACCGATCGCGCCGCTCTTGAGTGTCTTGTAATCGCCCGCGCTCGCTGTCGTCGACGTGCTCGCGAGATCATAGATCACACCGCGCACGGGTTCGCCAAACTCATCTTCGACCTGCACCGCATAGGTTAACCCCTGCGGCGAATACTCGTTTTTGATTCGCCAATCGCGCAAATCCCTGCTTGTGCTCTTGTGATCGAGCACCCAGAGGGCACCGTTGATCCGAACCAACTTGTCGACCTTGCCGCTATATGTGCCGCGCCCAAAGGGGTTCGGGCCGAGCACGCGTTCGGTGCTGATCAACTCGACCCCCGATTCGCGCAGGTCGCCGAGACCGTCGACACCGTAAACCGCGACATACCCCTCCAACATGTCGGCAGCGCACTCGACGATCCGCACACGCTGCGCGGTGTCTTGCTCGCGGGCGGGATCGAACCCGCCCTCGTGCGCCTCGTTTGCTGCGGTTGTGTCTTGCGCAAGACGCTTGCGCGCAGACTCGGCGCCCGTCGCCCACACGAGATCAAGCAACTCGTGCCAATATGTGCCGAGCGCGAGGGGATAGCTTCGAGCGTGCTCGTTTGTGAGTTTCAGACCGTAGCGCAAGAGCCAATAATGAGGGCACGCCATCGCAGAGCGTGCCGAGTTTGTCGCCGCGAGATCGAGATCGTTGTTCATTGTTCCGTTTCTCCTGTTGTGAGCGTTTGCCAGATAATCGAACAGAGGCAATCGGCGACGTCGTCGTCGCGCACGCTCTCGACCTCGACCTCGACGACGTCGGCGGCATGCTGCCGCACGAGTCGCAAAGCGTCGAGCACACGTCGCGCGTGGTCATTTTCAAGACGCAATCGAAAGATTGGAGCTTGATTGATGATCAAGACAAGCCGCGCGGGGCGCGGCACAAACTGCTTGGGCATGCGAAACCTCTGCTTTCCTTGTTCTGTCTCAAACTTGTTCGAGGTTGTCAAACTTGACGTTTCGTATTGCGTATGTACGCTGGTCGCTGGAAGCGCTCGCATCGCTGTCGCTCGTCGCTCGCATCGCTGTCGCTCGTCGCTCGTCGCAATACCGACAGGCACG
>Ga0255047_10000379_pt1 | contig 36015 bp, 58 predicted proteins | sample JV7_2_1_MG_FD_183640 | JGI IMG/M metagenome (GOLD analysis project Ga0255047, IMG submission 183640) | Seawater microbial communities from Jervis Inlet, British Columbia, Canada - JV7_2_1 | ecosystem: Environmental > Aquatic > Marine > Inlet | place: Canada: British Columbia | collected 2016-10-06
TCCATTGTAGGTAATACAGTGTACTTTGCTTGTAGCTCTGTAAATGCCGACGCCGCCGCTTCTGGTAGCCCTGCCATAATTGGCCGTCTATGCCTTGCCATTAGGCGCATAGCTAAACTAAGCTCGAGTGCTTCTTCGTCTGCTAGGTCAACGTATATTTCACTGGTAGCCGTTAATACGCCTAAGCCTAAATCAACTCCATCATTTTGGAACCTATCAAGCATTCTATTTAAGCGGTTAAGCGCGTCTGTATTAATGCCAGATTCTAGCGCTTGACCTTCTGCTAATATACCGGCGAATTTAGCTGCCGAGTTGATTAATTCCTGAGCTGTTGCCATTATTTAACGCCTTTGGTTTGTTCGGTTTGCGTCGTATCTTCTTTGCTTCGCCTGGTGAATCATACCATCCACTAGGTATTTTATCCGGGTCAAATAATTGACTAATTACTTCGTTGTTTTGAAGTTTGTACATACACCAAGGGTCTTTCTTTGGTGCTTCTGCTAGCTCTTGGCCGCATTTGTCACAATTCATATTATACCTTAAAAACCCCCTCCGAAGAGGGGGAGTATATCTATGCAAATGGTGTCGCTAGTGTTCCAACGCCATGGATAGTACCTGAGATACCCCATGTAGTAGAGCTAAGAGCTACGATAGAAAGTGTAGTCCCTACTAGTCGGCCAGTTACATCGCTATCCAAGTCACATGATACAGTAGACGAGATAGTAGCTACAAAGCTATCCCCTCCTTCCGCAACAGTTGTTGACACAGCCGCTACACCACCACCGATAAAGGTAGTCGCTGCATCAGTATCAATTGAATATGCGTTACTTGTACCTGCAACCGTTACCAAGAAATCGAATTTCATTCCGACAACTGGCGCTGGTAGCGTGTAAATCTGACCGGCTGCATTGTCAAAAAGACATAGCGACCCAGATTCCGATGCAAGTAATTGACGGGCATCAGTGCCACCCGCTAGACCAGAGATAACTTCCCCGTGTAGACCAGGTGCAACACACCCGTCATCCGTTTGTTTACTTAGTTTTTCAGTCATGATTCATTAATCCTAGTTGTTAGCTAAACGGGTAGCTAGTTGAGCGCGAATAGTTTTATATCCGTACAAAACGTCGATACGAGTTGGGAAGGTGTCGTTAGTAATATCGTAATCTGACACGATGCGCATACTAATTCCATCCATCACTTCACGTGCACAGAAGTCAACGCCGCTTGGTTTACGCAGATCAGCAGTTACAAAAGTAAATGCGTCAGGGTGATAAGCTAGAGATATATCGTAAGCTGCTGAAGCGCCGCCGACTTTAGTTAGTGCTGAGTTGTTAGCCGCTCCGTTAGATACGTTTTGACGCGCACCAGATGCGATAATCTCAGGTGTAAAGCTGATTGTGGTAGCTGAAGCTGAAACAGCGCCGTCAACAGTAAACTGCTGTAATACGCCGGTATCTGCTTTAGTTTCAGGATGTACGCGATTAACACCTGCAACTGTGAATATATCACCATCAGTCCAAGTGCCTGCACCTGTGTCAATAGTTAATGAAGTGCCAGTTTGCGCAGTCGCGCTATCAGTTAGGTAATCACCTGTACCGTCATCAGTGCCAGAGGTATGACGAGGCATCATAGTGTTTTCAAAGAAGTCAAAGCCAGACGTGCGACCCAACGAACCTTCGGTGTTTTGCGCTGAGATAGTACCGGCTTTATTAAACAAACCGCTCATTGCGTCTACAACATCAACGTTTAAAGTTGTGTCGAGGTTACACTTTAGACCCATAGGAGGCGTCAAGTTATCAACTAACTTCTTACGACCTTCTAGGATTTTCTTGAAAGTACCTGCAGAACCAACGTTGTTAACTTGGCTATAAACATCTTTGTACATGCTTAATGCGTCGTTTTCGATGTTGGCTGCTAGTACAGACATCATTGGTTCAAGTACGCGAGTACCGAAGTCGTCAATGTCCATAGTTAGCTCTTCAGAAGTAAATTCAACATCAACACCCTTTTGGGTAGCTACTGTTAGAACTTCTGATAATTCTGTTACATCCTGCACTTGGATAGCCGCGCCTGTACGAACTGTATATTCGTTAGGTTTACGGATAGTTAGTGTAGAACCGATTTTAGCGCCATCGTTAGCAAATTTGTCGTCGTATTGACGGTTGATATTTCCTACGAAGTTTAGCTTTTGATGCAAAATGCGCAAAGCTTCCCTTGTTACTTGTGTACTTGTTAAGTTGGTATTAGCCATGTTTATCTATTCCTATCGTCTATTTGTTTAATTCGCCACTTCTGCCACTCGTCAGCCGATAAACTATCTGGGTCTATCTCTTTGGCTTCCGAACCACCTAAAGGCTCGATTGGGTCTGGTGCGTCAGATACTTTTTTAGGCGTTAATGCCTGCACCTGATATTCCAGTTTTGTCAATTCACGCGCTCTTTGTACGGGTGTTAGAGCATATATTCTTTCGGCTTCGTCCAAGTGTGCGCCAAGGTGATAAGCAACTTCTGGACCTTTATCCATGTCAAAGATTTGTTCTGCTAAATCCGTGTCCATGAAGTCATGACCATATGCAACATCCTCAAAGTTTTCAAAGTTTGCGCGCTTTGTATCAACGTTCTGATCGAAAGCCTTTTTCTTTGAATGCAGTGTTTCTTGTCGCGTTTGCTCGTTACTACTATCTACCCTTGCTTGCTGTTCCGTTGCCATGCGTTCATAAGCGCGGTTTGTAGCTGTTTCAGCTATATAGTCCGCTTGCGCTGTTTGGTAGTCTGAGTAATCATCATACTCATCCTCTTTAGGCGCTGCTAATTCCTGCTTGACCGGCTCAACCTTTCTAGCTTCAAGCTCTTTAAGTCTCGCCTCTAGCTCTTGGTTTTTCGTTCTTTGCTCGTACTTTTCACGTGTTAATTGATTAATACGCTCTTGCACCTTGTTACCTTTCGGCTTTTCTTCTGGTGTTTCGGCTGCGCTGCCCTGTTCGAGAGCTTCCGGTGTGGTCGTTGATTCCACATTTTCAACGGGTTCACTGATAACCTCAGTGCTGGCTAATTCTGACATAATAGATACGTTCCCACGAATTTAACCTGGTAAACCACCAGTAGGTGCCGGACTACCGGCGTTTTGCACTAAACTAATTACTTGGTTAAGGGATTCTGTTAGAAGCCTTTGATCTTGAGATGCTACGGCAATCTCCGCCGCTGTAACTGCGTTCTCTACTTCGTTCTGATGCGCCTCTGACATGCCCTTAACCGCCGATGCTTGCTTATTTGCGGTATCAGCTTGCTTGTTCTCAATTATAGCTTGTTTTTCCATGAACTCCAATTCTAGCCCCTTGGCTTGAACCTGCGCTTGCTGCTGTTGTTGCTGTTGTTGAGCTGCTTGCTGTTCTTCGTCTAGCTCTTCTTCGATAATACCTGGAGGTAATAACTTTTTAAGGCGTTCGGCCATTTCATCAGCGCCAGGCCAATCTAGGTTTTTAGCAACCAAGTCGCCAGCAACCTGTAGAACCTGCGGGAATACTCTCGCCAATTCAACCATTGAACTAGCCGCTTCCATTCTGCGCGTTTTATAGCTTGGCCCAACTCCGACACGAATGTCATATTTACCGCGAGTTAGGTCGTTTTGTATTCTCATACCATCCGGCGTAAGCATTGGTTTGTTTATTTCTACAAAGTTTACCGAGTCATCCTCACCGCGTAGGCGTATCATTCTTTGCGTGTCATAGTACTTTGGTATCAATTCAATGATAACTCGGCCTGTGTGCTCTATGCCGCCTGCCAAGTTATCCATGAATAGCGATGTGCCTAAATCAGCTTCTTGCTGTAAGGCTATAACCGCACGACCAGACCTATTTTCTGCATTAGGTTGCTGGGCTGCTTCAAAAACCCCTGTTGCTTGCTGGATATCTTGAGCGCTAACCGCCGCCTGTTGTAATAATCCCGATTGCATGGTAGGAGGGGCTATTCTTTGTGGTGGTGGTGCTTTGCTGTCTGGTTCATAAGGGAGATACGGCAAGTTCTCTGTATTGGCCTTTTCCCAGAATCCTTTATAGTTTTTAATTTGGTCTTTAGTTACTAGGTAAGGCGCTTTAGGTTGTAGTGCGATAGTTTCAGCCGCCGCGCTATTCCAATAGTTATACATTCTTTGCGGGTCTTTAGCTGCTCGCACAATGCCTCTATACTCTGTCTCACCTTCGATGTTTTCCTCTTCACCATATACAGGAATGATCGGGAATAGCTTACCAGGCCAAACGGCGTGCTCTAATATTTCAAACGCTGTTAACTTGTACCAGTGAATCTCATTTGTATCTACTTCGCGCTCTCTAACTGGTGATACACCCTGTTCACTATATAGCTGGATATCTTCTTCTGTTATCTCATCTGTGGGTATTACAGACCCATTTGATAGTTGAGTTATCTTCTTCTTAACTTTCTTTTTAACAAAGTACTCGCCTATCCTAACCGAATCGCTGGAATACCATCTCTCCTGAGTCTCACCCAGCCCTTGATTAGGGATTGATGAAGGTATCTTTTTATCATACTTGGCCTCGTAGGCATCTTTTGACATCGTGTTAGATATAACAACGAATCGCCCGTCTTGCTTTTGAGGCTTGATAGCGTCTGGGTCAAAGTAGACTGTAAACGGATTCTTAATAGGGTTGATAGTTATATCTTGGTCAAACATATCATCGTCATTCATAACCGTTCCGACACGCCATACACCATAGCCGCATTTTACCTGAAACTTTGCAGCGTTAAGGTATGCATTCCGTGCGTTGCTAGACTGCTCTATCTGCCTAACTAAATCCTCTAATACATCTGAGGTTTCTTTATCTGCTCCGTCGTCAATGGGGTCAACTTTAATAGATGGCATACTTTGACGAATGCCGCCCATGACTTTGCGTATTGATTGACCGATATGGTCCAGCGTCAACATAGGCCGGTCAGAGCGTTCTTTCTTCACATCATCAGGCCATTGGTCCAATGCTGCAAATCTAAGGTCGTCGACCATATCTATACGGTTACGGCTTTCGGCTGTAAATGCCAAATCAAAGTCGGTCACGAACTGCTTTAATATCTTGTCCGTTTCTTCCTGGCTCATCTTTTTGTCTGATAGCTTAGGCACTCATCCAACCCCTAGATTGTGTAATGTTTAGTGATATATCGTCATTTAGAGATACAGGCTCTGCGAATGTTAACGCCAACGAATCACCCTCATCAGGTGAAAAGCCGTATTTCTTTTTAATTTCGTCTTTCTTCAATAATACTATTCTATCATGGGAGTCTCTGCGGTACGGGCTTGCGCACAAGTCGGCCTGCAGCTCGTCGTCGTCCGGTACATCTACGTCTAAGTTTTCGTCCCTTAACCATAGATTCATCTCACCCCACATTTCACCGCGTTTGTTTAGATACTTCTCGTCATCTAATGGAGATGAACCAAAGTATATCGCCTTCACCCTGCCTTCATATCCTAATTCATGTAGTCGGTCTACTAAGTCCGCACCACCACCAGCGTCTATAAACATCATGTCTGGTTTTTTCTTGGCTACGAGGCAAGTGGTGTCTAGAACCTTTTTACACTTAGCCACCGATTTGCCTAATGAGTCTATCTGGTCGCCTACATAGCTTTTCTTGTCGTATGCTTTCCTACCCTGGCGTTTGATAATAGAGAATCTATCTCCACCTCTGGAAGGGTCAACACCGACTATTAATGGACCATTACCGTTAACCGTTGCCTTTCTAGCTTTCACAACATGAGATGGAAGGATTAACCCGCCGTCCCCTGATATTTGAAAGGCTTCTGCTGCGTTGTTTGGGTACTCTTGATTGAATGCTTTCCCGCCGTCTGTCCCATCTGCTGACAATTCGGCTATCTTTTGTCTGCGCCAGAATATTTGGTCTTCGTCTAGCCCGTAACTTTGTACAAGCTGTCTTTCTACATCAGTTATTAGAAAGTCATCCGGTTTAGCTTTGCGGTATTCATCCTGCCAGAACCAAGGCACAAATATAGGTAAGAATTCGCTCTCTCCTCGCTCTGCCATCTTCCATTGCTGATGAAAGAAGTTACCCACACCGTTAGCGGTAGATTCGTATATAACCTCTGTGTCGGCTGCGTCTGGAATAGTCTGTAATATCCCTTTTGCGTGCTCTGCTGCGTTGGGCCAAAATGCGACTTCTGAACCATGAAAGTATTGATTTGTTTGCGACCGTCCGACCGACTTGTTTCCTGCCGTGCCTACTTGATATCCGCTATCTAATAGATTGAAATGCATCTCTTTGGCGTTTGCTGCGCTGGTACTTGGCTTAACAAACTTTGGCAGATGCTCATAATATCGTTTAGCCATACTAAATACGTTTTGGCTTGCGTCGTCTTCATGGGTAAGTATATAAGCTCTCACCCCGAGGTTATGAGTAACACGCCACATGAATCGACCTTGGGTGTATGTAGTGCAACCCTGTTGTCGACCCTTTAGAATCATCGCCCGAATCTTTCCGGTGGACTCTCTTTGCTCTTCTAGCTTCTCATGTATGTATAGCTGGGCTTTGTTGAGCTTGAATGGCTTTAGACCTTGGTCCTTTGTACGAATGAACAGGCAATTTTTAGCATAGAATGGAAAATCATTCTTGAGCCTTTTGCGCTGCTGTAATTCGATATCATTAGTCATCTAGATTTTTTAGCCATTCTTCTTGTGTTAGCTCTGTTGTAACTACTGTTTGGTCTTGCTTGTCGTGGTATCCATGCTTGCCTAAAAGTAGTTTTGCTATGGTCGCATTATACTCACCCGTAAGGCTCATATTGAATGTAACTAGCTCTTGTTCGCTCTTAATATGGGCTAATATGTCCGAAAAGTTATTGTCGTCCCGCTTGGCCCAATCGTAAATGCTTGATTTTGCTACATTTAGCACTGAGCATAGGCCTACCACACTTGGGACCGCATGAACAGCATTCATCCACCCGCCGTTAGCGTATTCCCATGCAGCCGCCTCTATCTCCGGCGTGCATGATGTTGGTCGACCCATTACCATTCTATTGCTCGCTTACTATTTCTAGAAAACTGTTAATCTCGGCCTTGGACTTTCCTTTAACCTGACTCATAAACTCATCAACTGCGTTCTTGAATAGGTTGGCTTCAAAGTTCATAGACCCTGCGTGACCTGCTAGTACTTTCTTTATTATAGTCTCTGCTTGGGGGCGTGTTATCCCCTGGCCGTTAAAACTACTATTTAAAGTCTGCGCTGATGCCATTAATTAGATACCTGGTGTATTGCGCCTACTGAATATGTAATTGAGTCGCTATCGCCGTGAGTTGCTGTGATTCTATATTCCGCTGGTAAGATTGAGTTAGCTGTGACATTAGCCGCTGCTATTAAATCCTTGCCTATTTGCATAATAGACTGGCCTGTGGCTGTTGTTGCCCCGCTTGCTAGTATTGGGTAGAACGTGCCGCTTGCCGGGTCTTTGCCTTCTATGGTGAATACTACGCTTGGGGTTGCTGTTACTGCCGTCACGTTAATTAAAAACACGCTTGCGCATGCTTCTTCTGCGCTTAACACTTGGCTAACTTCTGTTGCCGTTCTAGCCGTTGACGCAAATACAACTTGATTCTGTTTTCTAGTAGCCATTTCTATTCCTATAATTGTTTAATTTTGATTCTGAAAGATCGTTCAAATGTTCTTGGCGTTGCGTTAGCTGTCACCACTGTGACCTTAACAATACCCGTCGCACCTTCATTGCCACCGCTTGCCCATATTGTAACCACATTACCAGAAACTGCGCTTGAATCTATATCTACGCTTGTAGCTGTGACCGTGGCTGTGCTTATGGTGTCGGCCTGCAATAACTGCTTGAAGTCCATTGTAAAATCTATTACGTCCGCCGGGTCTTTGCAGAATTCTGTTGTTCTTGTCCACTTCAAAGTCTTATACCTCTATCTTCACCTGGGACCATCATCGTTCTATCTTCGTGAGCCATTGACATTACCCTTGGGTGTGCTGCAACCCTGATTTTATAAAATAGGCCTGCGGGGTTTATTGTTTCCGCTGCTGCACTACCACCAAAGCCTAGATTCATCAACCAATTTAACATTGATTATACCTCAACGTATGAAAAGCAACCATCAACACTTATTGCCCCGCTTAATTCTAGATTTAAAAGCGCGTTATCGGCAGTCTCAAACCATCCCGCCGGGTTGTATGGCAAGCTAAACCCTGAATTAGCCACTAGATTCATTTGGCCCGTTAACGCTGTGCCGCCTGCGCCTGATTCAAATCTTGTTGTAACCGTTCCTGCTGATACCATCATTACCGATAAAACTCTAATTTTAATTCCTGCACCCGCCGCCGCTTGCAGCGTGTTATCACCACTTACAGCGTGATTTATTACGCCGAATTTAACAACGCTTGTTGCGTCAGGTAGGTTAGTTACCTTTAGGTTGCCGAACTTGTCTGTTCTAAGTGTAGTATAATCTCCGTCCGCTGGCGTCATTGCCGCTTGCTCGTCATCTCTGACCGCTAGCATAGCCACACCAACATCATTAGCGCCCATCGCTACATCTTGGGTTTTAGCTAAATCCCCAGTTGCACCAGTAGCTGCACCTATAGTCACCTCACCTATTACCGCCGAACCAGCCGCGAGCTTTCCTATTTCAGCCGTCCCAGCTTGCAAAGTTGCTTGAGTTGCAAAGGTTCCTGCGTTAGTTGTCGCTATAGTTTGACCGGCTGCTACGTTTACCGTTCCTATAACTTTGGTCGTCTCTGCGCCTAATGTCGATTGGACTGCAAATGTACCTGAGTTGGTCACATTGCCTATTTCGGCAGTACCTGCGGCTAACTTGCCTATTTCAGCTGTTCCCGCTTGTAACGTGGCTTGTGTGGCGAATGTTCCGGCGTTTGTGCATGTTGCTTGGGTTGCGAATGTGCCGCTATTCTTTACATTGCCTATTTCAGCGACACCAGCCGCCAATTTTCCGATTTCAGCCGTTCCAGCTGCCAAGCCTACCGTTCCAATTTCTGCACTACCGGCCAACAATTCGACCATTAGTGCCGACGTTGAATTAAGCAACAGTGCACCCGCGTCATTGTCAGCTAATATACCTGGCGTACCCGATTGATACACGCCGCCCGATACCATTACTTTAGAAGTTGCCGGTGTAAATGCCGAGTTATCTGCAAATACTGGGTCGTCGATTAACTGCAATGCCGTTAGTGCTGCGCCATCTTCTTGGACTGCGAATGTTCCAGCGTTTGTCGTTGCTGCCTGAACTGCAAATGTACCTGAATTTTTAACATTGCCAATTTCAGCTACACCCGCCGCAAGCTTGCCGACTTCCGCTGTGCCTGCTTGAAGTGTCGCCTGTGTCGCAAATGTTCCGGCATTGTCTACGGTTAACGAACCGCCGTTATCATCGACAGATAAAAGGCCCGTTGAATCAGTAGCAATAGTTACCCGCATTGCTGCCGCTTCGGTTCCTGTCCCTACTACGGACAATTGAGCGTTATCTACTGTTAGAGAGCCGCCTGCGTCGTCGATTGGTAGTGGATTGGTATCACTAACATCTGTGGCTGACCCATCAACACCATAGTTTATCTTTACGCGCTGATAGTGAACGCTTGAAATATCATCGGCCGCGATTGTTGCGCCGCCACTTCCTGAGTTCAATAAAATATCGTCAGCCATTTTTTATATTCCTACGCCTAATAATCCTAATCCACCCGCAGGTATTGCGGAAACTGGGTCAATTGTAAATCCTGTATCTACCACCAGATCAATACCGCTCGTTAATAACGCGCCAGGTATTGTCTGTGGTCCGATTGTTTCTTGCGCTGAAATATCATAACCTGCCTGGACTGCTATCGTCCATGTAGCGGTATTATCATCTGTCCTGACTATTTCAGATGTAAGCGCCTTATCTCTAACCTCATTATTCCAGCCGTTTGTTGGGCTAGATGCTGCCGAGATTGAATCTATGTAAGCCTGAGTGTCTGCCGTTGAACCTATTGGCCCAGTACCAGCCGCTACAAAGGTGTCGTTCGTAGTTGTGACAATGTATGTCTTACTGCCAGTTATAGCTATATCATCTTCATCTATCGAACTTGTAACCGTGCCCGTCAATGCTGCACTTGGAACTGGCGCGCCTGCTGGCTGTACTACTGAATCACGTAAAAAGTGCTTATCGTTTGCCGCTATGAACTCTAATTCATCATCGGATATTTGGCGGTCCCAATACATCGCCCGTGACATTGTGCCTTCCATCGGGTCATAATATGCCGTTGACCTGTGGTGTCCGCCTAGGCTTAAACTGGTTTGTATGGATGTAGGCCATGTTTTGCCGGTCTGGTTGAACTCTAGAACGCTATTATCTAATAGGTTATACCAACGCCCTTGAAGCGTGTCCGCTACTGAATCATATCTAAGTGCTACAAAATAAGGCTCGCCCCATACAACGTCATTATTAGAGCCTGTGTAGGAGCTTGTACCGTTCCAACTTTGCTTTCTGCGCCCTAGAGAACCATAAACACCGACGCCCATCACTGGTTGCTGGTCGCTCGGTTTACCGATAGACATAAAATATGCGTCTACTTGCGTTCCTAATTCAGGGGTTACAAAGCACCCCATAGTAAAATCACCATCTACATATTTGCCGACATTATCGAACTGGACTCGTGAAACTGTGGCCGCTGACGAGCTAGAAGTATTTACAAATCTATGACCGTGACCCTGCTGGAAGCTGTAATCACTACCCGCGCCCCGTCCATTTGTTGAATATATAGGATTTTTGTATAACGACTGAGCTACACCGCCGCCGTCCAAACCGGCGACATGGCACCAGTCAGGACATAACGGGTCCGACGTGTCTAGCTCTTGAAGTAATAGCGGGACATTTGTCAGCATTTAGCTTGCAGCCGATGTTACGCTTTTAAGAGTCCATGTACTGTTTAGGCTTTGGCCTGTTTGATTGTCGACATAAATATCGAGGTCATGCGGTGGTATTTTAATTAGCGGACTAAATAGTCTTTGTGCTGAGCTAATCTTTCTAACGTGTATCGAGCATAAAAACGCCTGACCTTGGTCGGTTCCGCCTGTTAGCGGTGCGTCTGTTGCGTTTGTTCCGTCGATTTCTGCTGTGTAGTACAGGTCGACTGTTGGCACTGTATCGTCTGGCGCTGTACCGAATGTTCCAGCTAGCTCAAATTGACAGTACTCGTCTAAATCGGTTCTATTTGTGATTTGCGCGTCATTAGCTTGGACTATCGTGTCATTAGCTAGAGCTGAACCAGTAGCTTCCAGCGTTGTCGCGTTCGGTGTACCGTATGCCATGTTATAACCTCACTTTTGAAACGTGATCTATATTGAATGCGGGTAACCCTGCATTTTCGGCTCTTGATATCATCACATTACCTACGCTTTTTAAATCCGCGTTTTGTTGAGCGGTTAGTGTGCTTGGTGTTATTTGGTCTATAAACCCATGAGACTCTGGGTCGCTTAAATCTATACCGCCCTCGCTTGGTGACATTAAAAGCAATATTCGCCGTGCTGTTTTATTTGTTTCCGCTAGCGTTTCAACTGCGTCAATAATTGCGTTTCCTGCTGTTATCCCAAGGTCGCGCATTATAGTCGTTACTGTCTGCCTATCGCCTTTTGATACACTGACAACTAACTCTGTTAGCCATGTATGCACATCTTCGTCAGACTTTGCAGCGTTTGACCCGTCAGAGTCGATTAGCAATTTTAGGTCGATATGGTTTTGATGGTTCATATTAAGGCCTTGGTAATTTATCTCTATATAATAGCTCATTTAGCCCGTTATTTCAGCTATTAACCTGATATATCCAGAATATGGACTAAACTATGATACTCTCTCTTTAGTTTGTCGTGCACGAATTGAAATAGCCGCTACCATCATAGCGGTATTTTTTTGCTTATTTTACGGTGTCATATTCTACGTGCATATGCGTTTTGTGAACTATCACATCATAGCCCTTACCTAGCTCTTTTCTGAGCTGTACCGCCGCTGAATACTTTTCGTCATCTGTGAAGTATCTAGTTCTAAAATCAATAGCGTACCCGTAATAATGCAAGCTGCCCGCTGAATGCTCACCGTCTAGTGCTGCCGTTACTACTAATTCTTGACCTAGTGCCTGCCATATCGTATTAGCTGATTTGAGCGCTTTTCGCATCGGTAACTTAATGCCCGCCATTATCACGCCTTGCTTTATTTTCATGCTATTTACCTCTACTTGGACTAAAATTAATACATTGACAATTATCAGAGTATCAAACTATGGATATTAAGAGTTTAGTTAAGTCTCGCATTAAAATGAAATCAACATGGCTTGCGTTGTCTACACTGCTTGGATTTGTTGATGTCGTAATACTCCCTGAAGAGTTGCAATTATTAGCGCCCTTACTTAGTGTTATACTTGAATTAATTTAACCGACTAGGATTTATAATGAGTGCTGATTTAGCAATTGAAGGCGGTAAAGCTTTAGTAAAGGGCGTCGCGTTTACAGGGCTGACCGTAGCAGGGACCGTAATCACTTGGTTTGATGAATGGTCCCAAGTCATCACCACAGGCCTTACAGCCGCCTCGTTCTTAATGTCTGTCTGGTACTTCCGCAGAATGGTTAGGTTAAAAGAGCAAGAGTCCTCTGCGAATCTAAAGCGTTTATTATCTGAATTGATACAAAGCCGTACCAAATCGGCACCGCCAGAAGATATATTGATTGTAAAAAAGTATCTCGATTTTTAATGATTTTATAGCCTTGTCGCGTAACAAATAATCGTAAACGTGATATAGAAAACATCGTGCGCCGTTACTCCGTCCATAAATAAACTCCCATGCTTAGGGCGTCCCTGCCCATATAGCATAGTATAGTTTAATTTTGTGATGGAGTTGGCATTTTTGCAATTTAATTCAATGGCTTACAATGGGCTAAATCAACCCCAGCATTTCATTTGTCGCTGCATATTCCCCGTGCAACTCTATGGCCTTTTTGTCATACGCCTTTGCAGCCTCAATCTTTGAGCTGTATCTCCCAAGGTAATAGCTTATGCCTTTTGATGTTATGTAGGCGCACCACCCGCTAGTCTTCTTATTGGCCCGAACGCCTTTAAATCCTGTTGTGTTGTTTGAGAATATGTTTGCGTTTGCGTGGTTTTGGGTGCACGTGCTTTGGCGTAAGTTAGCTATTCTATTGTCCTTTCTGTTTCGGTTTATATGATCTATCTGACCTTTTGGCATCTTACTTGTGGCGTAAAGCCATGCCAATCGATGCGCCCCGTAATCCGCCCCAAGCACTCTAATCCGAGCGTACCCCACTCCATCAGAACCGATCGTCTCCTTGCCTGCAAACCTAGTGTTCCATGTCTTGATTGCGTATTTTGATTTTAACCACTTTTCACCGCGAGCCTTCCATGTAAAAACACCTGTATCAGGGTTGTAGTGTAATAATTCTTTGAGTACTTTTTGGGTTAGTTCTTTCATTGTTCAGGCTCCTGCCATATAGCCCTGTAGTGCCCGCAACACCTTAAAAGCTCTCCCGCCTCAACCGTTCGCCAGAACGCTTCCACATCGTTGTAGATAAACACCCATTTAGCCTTGTTATATATCTTATTCATTGTTTAAGCCCTTAAATTAATGTTGTTCGTCGCTTCTTCGGAAATAAAACGTACTGCGTTATCGGAAATTCAACCGCGTCATTAAAATTTGGCCTTTCCCCGTTACACAGTACAGCCCTGTTTTGTAGCCAGCGTTTAAGCTCGCTATTTGTCGCCCTACCTGTGCGCTCTCGACTCATAAAATGGCAAGTTGCCGACAGGTCGCGCAAAAACTCCCAGTGAGTCATGCTTAAGCCCTTATATAAATTATCTAGAGTGAAACAATCCAATCCATAAGCCGGTCAAATATCCCTTTCGGCTTAGGGTCGAAGCAGTCACCGTAGTTCGGTATTGTTCCAACTATTAGCCAATCATCCCAATAAACAAGCCCTGAATCACTTATTTTCCCATAACGCCGCTCTGTATGCCTCGCCGCGCCATCTCTTGTGTGCCTTATTTCCATTTTTACCGGTGCATATTTTAATTTATCTGATAACTCCAATTTCCATGCTTCGCTATTCATATCTTCACCTTTTGTAGTTATGCTACCTTCACCAATGAAGGGACCATGTTTAATATTTCCCGTTATCTATGTTGTTTAGATGTGTATAGATTATTCACTGCACTCATCGGTAAGCACCTGCAAATCCATTACCGCTTGTTCTAGCTCACTTTCAAGTTCTGCGATAACTGGGAAAAGCTCTCGCCACAACTTATCTATTTCTGTCCACTGCGCGTCATGCACCGCTTCCCATCCCGCTTTGTATAGCGCATCAATAAACTCTTGCCTCTTCATCTTCCCGCCCTCTATCCGTTATCGGTGCCGTAAATAGTGAACTCATGCCAGTGCTTATGCGTAACATCTGCGTTGCCACCGTTATTAACATACTCAACAATCGCCATATTGTATTGACTGCTAGCAGCTACTATTTCAAAAAACGTATCTTTAGATAGTGAGCTACAACTGTGCGTTTGACTTGTCGCGCCGATTAGCGCTTCCCGCTTCTCTGCGTCTACCGTGTTGGTTTGATTAGTCATTAACCCTTAACTCCGTTACGTGAGGCCCACCAACTTGCAGCCACAATAATCCCTATCATTGATGTATCGTGCGGAATGCCTATAACCTTGTTAAACGCATAGCAACCCATTACAACGAATAGCAAGCCTAAAAAATTAAAAATCGTCTCACTCATTATCTTTCCTTTGTTGTTCACGCATTAAACAGGCTATAGCCTCTAATTCTTCGACGACTAAAGTTGCATCACATATATGAATTGCATCCACAGCGTCATTGATATTTACCTTAAAATCTTTAAACCAGACACCACCATCACTATCCTCGTCAGCTTCACAACCGCCTAAAAGCTCCCGCGCTCGCTCTGGTGTCATAGGTAGCGCCAACCCCTTATCGGTTAACCGCTTAGCTATTTTATGGCCGTAATCGCGAATCTTTTCATCTTCTTCGACTGTCGTATTGTTGTCTACGCATGCCTGAACTACTGCTAGGCGTATTTTTTGATAGTTAGTGTTCATTTGTTTGCCTTATTTGTTATTGATAATATCGGGCTAGTGCCGATTATTTCAGCGAAAGCTATAATTCTGCTTTTAGCTAGTTTATATATCTCTTTGTAGTTTAGATTCTCCTCCATCCCGTTAAGTAGTGCTTTTTCTATTACATCGTCAGCAGTAGATACTTGCATGAGCTGCTTAATGGTCATTACCTCGCGCAGATTGGTATATTTCTGCTCAAAAAAGAATAACGCCCTATTTTCCATCTTCGCTAGGTTTGTGTAATACATCTTCGCCGACTTGCTGCCCTGATTTTCTGCGTACTCTACAAACCTCTTGATGATGTCCGTCTTTTGAAAGTAGACTGCTTTACCGTCTTTCCGTACATTCTGCCACCCCGGGTCTTTCTGTTGCGCAATGAGTCTTGATATTATTTCTCGCTGCTTATAAAACTCCGTCGACAGCTTTTCTTTAAATAAAACTGTCTTTTCAGAATTACGCATAAGTGTTATTAAAAAGGTGGCTTGCATTTCGCTTAATATTGCGTACTCAACTGGCCTTCCACCCCTAGATACTTTCGCTGTTTCAAACGTCGAAAGTGTTTCTGTGTTTGAGTGGTTTTTAAGCAACTCCATTACGTTTTTATGTAAAGTTCCAACACCATCAGATATTATTAATGTGTCCGTAAATATCTTCTTGCCGTCCGTCTTAACTATTGTATTCAACTACCTTACTCCTAGTGGCATCCATATCTATACTTTAGAATACCACTATCATGAAGTCAATAATCTTTTGCACTTAAAATGCAGAACTTTCGTATTTAGAATCCGTATCTTTTAACATTCCAAATGTCGAAAGCCTTAACTCTCCCACTGACTACCAAATTCAACGCCAAACTCTTTCAGCGCACCGTCCATCTCGTCGATAAACTTTGGTATCTCGTCATTGAACCGCTTCATTAACTCTTCATCCCTTAAAAACTCTATACTGTACGTTTTGTACTTCGATAGAATACGCGGGTCGTGCGTTACAAAGTGGCAAGATTCGCGTTCTGTTATCCATAGCCCGTATTGCATTTGTGTTATATATTCCGGCTTAACCTCCTGGCTTAGAACTGTCCGCAAGTGGTTCTCTGTGTTGTACGGGCATTTAATTTCTATAGCCGAGTTAGTGCCTAATAACCCGTCTGGCGAATAGCCGCACCGCATGTTATCGCTATAAATAAATGGTATTTCCTCTGTGAAGTCGCCGTATTGCTCATTAAAAGCGTGCCTTGACGCCTCTTCATTGTTATTACCCCAATCTAGAGCTGCGCCGCTAACCGACTTAGATTTACCCGTCAGAACTTCGGCTATTAGCTCTAGCATGTACGTTTCACGCTGCGCCGACACTTTGCCGCCCCTGCCTTTTTTAATGATGTTATGCGCTTGACTGGCAGTAATAACGCCCAGCCTCGCCTTGTGCCATTGCGCCGAACCCTGTTCCGCTAACGATAGGTCGAAACCCATTGCCGCAAGTGATTTTTCAGCTAGGTCTATTCTTAATTCGTTAGTTGTTTTCATTTTTTGCCTTTTCTATTTTCTTGTTAAGAATTGCCATCGCGTTATTGAATGAATCGTTATTTAAATCATCTAGGCTATTCACGCCGTATTTATTCGCCACTTTTACAGGGTCCATTTCTGCATCGCTAACCGCCCTTAAAAGCTCTTGGTACTGTTTCGCGCTTATTAACGTATTGGCTACTCTGTTTTCGTTTTCCTGTAAATCTTCACCCGCCCACAAATCTAGGCCTAATCCGTGTAACGCTATACATTTTGTCAGGCATCGCATTTGTGCCTTATTGACCTGCATCGCGTCTGGGTTTTTAACTGGCTGATTCTTAAAATCCAGCACTGGCAATTTAATCGAACGCTCTATTCCGTTCACAGTTACCGACGCGCCAACAAAACAGCCTGTATCGGTCTTTAGATATGGCTGGTCGTTCCATTCTCTTTCTGTCCATGTAGCGCTAGGGAATCTCTTTAAAAGCTCTCTGACAGCGTTAGACCAGCTGAGATATGAGAATTTCCCTTTCTGCTGTACCTGCTTTGAAACATTAACTTCTGAAAGCCTGGTAAATACACTTATAGACGGTAATTCTGATACCTGCCTATCTTCAATACTGCCAACTTTCTCGCGCTGCTCTTTATTGCCTGCCTCTATTTTGTCGTTCATGTCTTTGATTGCCTCTTCTATTGTTGTTTTATTGGTCATTACTCTTCTTCCATAATCTTTGCGTGGTCGCGTTCTTCAATGTATTTAGCCGCTTTTAATACCGCCTTTTCTAGCTCTTTCATGTTCGGACCTGAAAGGCTTGCCTCAACTATTTTATTAAGCCAGTGCGCCGCTAGTACTGCGTATTCTTCGCTGTCTAGTTGTTTCATTAGCAAACCTCCGCTGGATAATTGCCAGCCTTGCAATCTTCTTGAAACTGCATAATCCGTTTCTGATTCTCTATAACTTCCTTGTAGAACTCTTTAGATTCTTCGTGTCTATCCTCTGCGTTTCCGTCAGTGCCAGATATAGCGATTATTAGGAATAAGAATGTAGCTATTAATACTGCTTTCATTTGCTTGCCTCGTTTCGTTTGTGTAATTGAAGTATGGACGAACTAAAGAATAATGCAACTTATTTGTATGCTTTTTTATATTGACTTTAATCCGCATTATGCCTATAGTTCAATTACACACATTGGAGGCAGTATGAACGAACCTGTATATAAGCAGATTAGATTACCAGAAGGCGTAGATAAGAAACTCAATGACATATCAAAGGCGCGCAAAGCTGGCGGTGCATTAGTTAAGACAAAGCAAGATGTATTGTCTGAGCTGGTTATTAACGCTCACAAGAAAGAGGTTAAATAATGCCATGCACTACTACCAGTTTAATATTGGCGACTATAAGAGCCATACAGACCATTTGGACCCGATTGAAGATATCGCATATAGGCGAATGATTGACCATTGCTATCTACATGAATCGCTTTTGCCATTGGACATAAAAGAGATATCAAGGGTTATTAGAATGCGAACGCATTGCGATGTTATTCAAAACATCTTAGATGAATTTTTTTATAAAAAAGATGATGGTTACTTTTGCAAAAGAATTGAAAAAGAAATCAAAGCTTTTAAGGATAAATCTAAAAAAGCAAAGGCATCTGCTAAGGCTAGATGGGATAAACCCACTAATAGTAAGGCATCCAAGAGCATGCGAACGCATAGCGATGGCAATGCGGACGCTAAGCGGTCGGTATGCGATGGCAATGCTAAACATAAACCATTAAACATAAACCATAAACCAATAACCAATAACCAAAGTAATACTAAGAAGGCGTCTATCGACTTTGATGCTTTTGGAATGTCTAAGGACCAAATTGATGAAATGATTTTGATTAGAAAAAAGAATAAAGGCGGGCCAATAACTCAGCGTTCTGCAAATGCCCTAGCTAAACAATTTGATTTAGCTAAATCGTCAGGATTAAGCATTGACGACATTTTGACGGAATGGGATGTAAGAGGCTGGAAGTCTTTTAAATTTGAATGGATGAATAACGACAACCATAAACCAGCACACCGACGGCAATCGGTGGCTGAGAACTTTTCACAAAAAGATTATGGAAAAACAGGAGATTCTTTTTAATGTTAAAACTATCTGAATTATTAAGTCAAGAAACCAGCGATGTGACTGGTACGTGTGAAACGCATGGTGAATGGTCGCAAGTATTACCAAAATCCCTAGCGAAACACGCAAAATGCCAAGAATGCGCCGAGGACGAACGAAAAGAGTCCGACCGCCTTGCCGCTGAAAGTCGCGAGATGGAGTACGCTCAAAATATCAAGCGTAAAAATACCGATGCAGCTGCAATACCTCACAGGTACAAGACTAAGACGTTTGACACGTACAAGCCAACCACGCCAAACGCCACCAAAGCACTAGAGCAGGCGATGGCATACACGGCAGATTTTAAGCAAAATTTAGAAGCTGGCTCGTGTGTGATCATGTCTGGAAATGTCGGCACTGGCAAAACGCATTTAAGCTGTGCGATATGCAATCAACTTTTAGAGCGTGGTGCGAGTGTTAAGTACATTTCACTAACAAACCTGATTAGATCGTTCCGCGCAACATGGACTAACCGCGATTTAAGCGAGTCTGATGTACTTTCGGAGTACACCCGATACCATTTACTAGCTATAGATGAGATCGGCGTACAGCGAGGCACTGAGGACGAAAAACTTATTCTTTTTGATGTTATCAATGCGCGGTATGAAGAAATGATGCCGACACTGATTATCACAAACCTTTCAAAGTCAGAGCTACCAGCGGCTATGGGCGAACGAACATTAGATCGGTTGCGGGAAAATAACGGCAAATTAATTAGTTTCGATTGGGATAGTAACCGAACTTGATTTATAGGGGATAGGAAATGAAAAATACGACAATGATTTACGAGCAATCCGGCCAGATCGAAGTAGGTGAAACCGTGACCTTTTCAGGTGTATTTGAACCTGCACCGTTTTGGCGTCGGGTATTGTTTTTTATTACTAGACAGAAACGTCCATTACAAAAGTTCTCAGTTGCTACCGCTTCGGGTTCCACTGTAACAATTACCGACTTTATAGGGGATAAGTGATGTCTAGCTTATTAGTTTGCATTAAGAGCATTACAAGGGACACGGACACATATAAAACTTACGAGCTAGAGTTTGAACGCCACAGACTCTTTAGAAAGCCAAAGGTATGGAGTGGCGCCATGGTCTATTCAAAGGATAGAAAGACGTACTCTGTTTGCAGTGCATTCCCTGTAAGGCCTAGTGATGACTTTCTTGATCGGGTTGTTGATTTATATATGGGCAGTTGGGGGGGGGTAAGTGATGTCAGATATAGAGATCATAAGAGTGATTTTATTAACGGGCTTGCCGTTTGTTATCTTCTTGCTTGTGGTGGCTGTTGCCAGCATGTTTAAAAAGCCGTTTTCATATCATGGCGCGGTAACTGAAATGTATGAATCAATGGCTAAAAGGGGTAAGTGATGGGTAGATTTATAGATAAATACGGGCCTTTGGCTTCGCTTCTTAACGCGATAATGGTCATTTGTGTTGTTGCTATTCTGGCTTCTGGTGGAGGTATTGGATGCGATTACTAAACAATTTTAAATGCAATAAAACCGGCTTTGTGATTGTGGATAAATTCCATAAGCAAGACGAGTCTATAACGTGTAAATGTGGCTCGGACACTGTTCGTATGCCTAGTTGCGTCCCGTTTAGTATTAGCGGTGGCGGTGTGTATAAATCTGGATTTAGTGGTGGTGGAAAATGAAATATCTAATATGTTTCGCTGCATACATCGTGTCTACAATTTTAGGTGCTGCAATGTTTACAGCGTTAGTCAATGGGCATTGTGAAGAGTGCCGGGATTGGATTTATTTGGAGAGTGAAAAATGAGTATTGAATCAGATGGCTTGTCGCACGTAACGCTTAAGACTCACCGCGCTACGCCTGTGGATTTTAAGGATAACTGGATAATGATTGACCCTAAAATACACAAACAGCTCGACCGAATTGAAATGATGTTGCGGGAGATTACAGGCCGAAACGATGAAGATTAATATGCTTAAGAATCACGGCGGGATTTTATGTCCCGCTAGTGATATAGATGCCGACTTAATGCAGAAATTTAAATCTGAACTAATCTATGAGATAGAGATTAGGAAGAGTCGAAACCCGCATTTTCACGGCATGGTTTTTAGATTCTTTCAGTTCTGCTTTAAGTACTGGGCCGACGAAAACGGGTATATGTGCGAGAAGGGGCAGTTTGACGTATTTAGAAAGAATATGACGGTTATGGCGGGGTATTACGACACGTACCACACAATTGATGGTGGTGTGAGGATTGAAGCTAAAAGCCTGAGCTTTGCGAGCATGGATCAAAAAGAATTTGAAGAGTGTTATACGGCTTTAACTGCTTACGCTTACCGCCGATTATTTGCTAAGACTGACGACATAACAATGAACACACTATTGGAGTTTTTCCGATGACAGATAAACCGCGAATAGCACAAATCAAAGTCCCTAAACCTGGGGTTGCACTGCCAGAATTTTGGCACTCTGGCCGTCATGAATCTGACAGAGAAAAAATAACAGGTTGGATGAAATTTATCCCAGCGGATAAACAGCAAGCGGCTGCAGATGAATACCAAAGAATATTTATGACTGAGCCGAAACAACCGAGAGGTAAGGCGAATACTTACCTGCACGGTGTCGCTAAAGAATATAGAGATTTGAGGTTTAAATGAAGCCAGCTAAAAACAAGGCATGCAAAGTTTGTGGCGATACGTTCCAGCCATTCCAGACCACGCAGAAAGTTTGCGGGCCTAAATGTGCAATTGATTACGCTAAAAGCCAAGCTTTAGCAAAATGGGAAAAGTTGGAACGCGCTAAACATAAAGCCGATTTAGAACGAATTAAGACTCGTGCTCAATGGCTGCGAGAAGCCCAGCAAGCGTTTAATGCATTTGTTCGAGAGCGTGATAAGGATTTGCCGTGTATTAGTTGTCAGCGACATCATGCAGGCCAGTATCACGCGGGGCATTACAAATCTGTAGGAGGTAATCCCGAGCTAAGGTTTTGTGAAGATAATAACCACAAGCAATGTGCTCCCTGCAACAACCACCTTAGCGGAAACATCGTTAACTACCGCCCCAACCTGATAGAGAAGATAGGGCAAACCTTAGTTGATTGGCTTGAGGGTCCGCATGCACAAATCAAGCTCTCAATTGAAGATATACGGGCGATAAAGGCCACGTATAAGGCCAAATTAAAAGAGTTAAAAAATAATTCCTGATTACCTTGCAATGATTGGATATCGTGCTTATATTTAAAGTGCACCAAACGAGAGGCATTAAAATGATTGAATTAGCGGCGATTATATTCACGATAATTTTTATGATTATGGCTCACGAACAACCAATAATATAAGGCAAACAAATGAATACTAATGATTTAGATTGGCAAGATTGGACGGATAACCCTGATACCGCTGATAGCTTTGAGCTTATCGGCTTTGAACATTCGGCGTATGAAGGAGAGGGCAAGGTATTAAGAACATATGTAGACGCTCACGACGCCGTGATTGATATCGTTGAATATGAGCATGATTGTATTATTGCTATCTGTGAGGACTCGGAATATCACGTTTCTGTAGATGAAATCGAGGCGCTGGCGGTATGAATGTTTTAGTAGCCTGTGAATATTCCGGCGTTGTTCGTGATGCGTTTATACGTGCTGGGCATGATGCAATCAGCTGTGACCTAGAGCCAAGCGATAGCGACTTTGGACCTCATTACCAGGGTGATATTTTTGACATAGATTTAACTGGGTTTGATTTAATGATAGCTCACCCGCCGTGTACTTATTTGACTAATTCAGGTGTATGCCATTTACATAAAGACGCTAGCCGCTGGCCTAAGTTGTTTGATGGTGCTGCGTTTTTTAAAAAAATAATGGAGCTACCGATACCGCGAAAGGCGATAGAAAACCCAATTATGCACAAGTACGGTAAAACATTAATTGGTGGCGTTAAGCAAAGCCAGGTGATTCAGCCTTGGTGGTTTGGTCATCTAGAGCAAAAAGCAACTTGCCTTTGGCTTAAAGGCTTGCCGCTTTTAGAGAAAACGCACGACGTTAAAGCTGAAATGATGGCACTACCAAAGCGCGAGCGTGAGCGGTTACATTATTTACCACCCAGCCCGGATAGATGGAAGTTGAGAAGCACGACATATAAAGGGATTGCTGAGGCAATGGCCAGTCAATGGAGTATAGCGGTATGACTTTAAAATATTACATCAAAGATGCAGGCATTAACCTGAAAGTGAAGGAGGTTGCTGCACATCTAAAGATGTCTCGTATAACGCTCCGGGATTGGTATTTGAGCGAGAAAATGCGGCCTAGGCTTGACCAGATAATAATGCATTTAGCGTACTACCTAGCCCATAACGGTACTAGAGAGGATTTTAAGTTTTATTTAAAAAACAAAGGTAACGACAATGATTGATTTGGGTAAGTGTCCGATGTGTGACGCTAAAGGCAGATATAAAGAACAGCGTTCTGGTGGTAATACGGTTTGTTATAGGGGTCATACGTACCCGACATGTGACGCTGTACCAACTGTACACGAATTTAAACTTACATTTAACGGATTGGAGATAAAGCAATGAGCGGAATTAATAAGGTTATTTTGATTGGTAATTTAGGCAAAGATCCAGAAAGTAAAACTACTACAAGTGGTGCGCTAATTACCAATATTGCAATTGCAACTTCTGAAAGCTGGAAGGATAAAAGCACGGGCGAGAAGGTCGAGAAAACCGAATGGCATCGCGTAACGTTTTTTAACAAGCAGGCTGAGATAGTAGGGCAGCACTTCAAGAAAGGTTCAAAGATATATGTTGAGGGTAGTTTAACTACTCGCAAGTGGCAGGATGAAGATGGCAGTGACCGTTATAGCACTGAAATCAAAGGTCGTGAGTTTCAGTTTTTAGACTCTAAAAATACCAATACCGTCAGCTCTGAACCTGCTTTTGAGCGCGTCCCGCCTCAACAACCAATGAATAACGGGGCCAGCGGGTTTGGTGGTGGTCGTGCGCCTCAAATGCAGCACCCAGCGGTAGCAATGCAGAGCGTACAGCATCAGCCCGTTGCGGCTGACGACTTCGATGATGACATACCGTTTTAGCGGTCTTTTAATGCGCTTGATAAGGAGTGTGCTATGTCTAAGAGTTACCAGTTTGACGTGTTAAATGGCCGACGATGGGAGAGGTCTTTATTTAAAGATATACCTGGGTCTGATGGGTTATACAAAATCAATAGGGGTGGGGTTGTTCTTAGCTTTAAATATTCAACCCCTAGACTATTGAAGAAAAAGGAGATATCTAGCGGTGCAACTTGTGACGCGTACCGATTATGGCTAGACGGTGGACCTGTATATGCAAGGCGCGTTGATTTGGTATGGATGGCTTTTGGTGGGGTAAAGCCAAAGACGAAGAGAAAGCCAGCTGTAAAGCCAAAGGTAAAACAGAGGATGGCTAACAAACCCAAGCTCTGGAGCGACATATACTCTAAGTTCCTACAGTCTAGTAAGGGGGTTACATGCTAAATATTCCCAACTCACCCGTCGCTGCGTCGTCTCTACAGACTTTAGCGCAGTTTGAGTTGTTAAACGCTCCGTCTCTTGTTACGAAAGCTATCAGAGCGGTTAAGTTTAACGATATGAGCATAACTAAGGCTGCGCTAGCTTAGGGCGTCAAGAAGGACGATATTATATTTTTCTTGGGACTTAACGATAGGTTGCACGCTCACAATATATCTTATGCGGGGCTGTCATGAAATTTTGCAGGCTGTTCGAGATTGGACCTTATCAGGTTTTGATATTTATCAATGATGACCAGATAACGCTAACTTGTGATGTAGGCTCTGGTCCCGTTGAAATAGTCGAGGACTGCCAGTCTAAATCTTGGGCCCGTAAAGTTTTTGAGGAGTTTGACGAGAAAGAAGCAAATGAATTTGTATGCTGCCAACTTTCTTGCAGCGATAAACTACACTAATAATTTAACTACTCAATAGGTGAAATAATGAGCTTAATCGGTATTGGCGAAACAGCCATATACAACAATAAGTTATCTGTAACTGTTATAGATTACATTAGAAACAGATCTAATATAGTTACAGCGTATGAAGTACGAATGCCTTTAGGCGGGCCTGCTATAGCGGACGTTAGCAGAATCACGAGGTCCATAAAATGACCATTAAATGTTTGAGAATTGGACGCGCCTTGCTTGAGTTTGACATCGAGCGCGGGCGATTACAGATAAATAATGTGGGCTATAAAAACGATGTGATATATATTAAGGATGACCCTGTAGTGTCCTTTACTACTGGAACAAGCATTGATGACCCAACACACTACACTTTTAGCGTGAAAGGTCATCCTAATGTACACGTTTCGGATACTTGCGAGGTTAATGATAATGCCGACAAAATCCTAACTAAGATTAATAAGAACTTTGCGGCGATGTTTGCAGCGACTTGTTAGTCGATGTAGTAACTAAAGGTCGTGTTAGATACGGCCTTAGTTCCTGATGCCGTCCATAACCCGCCACCTGCATCACTACTTAGGGTTATTGTTCCATTTGTACCCATTTCAAAAGCTACTGGGGTGCTAAGTCCAGAGCCATTATCGACACCCCGACCAAACCCAACTTGAGCGGCTGATGGCCTAATATCTACAGGTGCGCCCGTGATTGTAAAGCCTGTCGAATCGCTGGTCCCTGTAAATACATTGGACGCTATATTTATAGTAACTTCGTTGCCTACTCTCCGGTATGTGACTATTCCCGATGGGTCCGACACAAACCCAGTTGAACCCCCCGTGTATGAGCCGTGTTTTTCATAAGGCGATATTTTCAAATCTTCCGCGCTGACGCTTACAGGGTTAACGAATAAAAAGCATTTCCTGATAACTAAATCGACGCTTTGGTTTGGCGTTCCACTCAATCCAATGCTTAGCGCTGGCGATACTTTTGATGATGGCGCGTTGATAGCGTAGATAAGGTTTGAAATTCCTTGGTCCTTAATTATTACTTGTTGGTCTATCAGGTTCCCACTGTCTAGCTGAACACTGAAAAACTTGTCGGTATCTGTTCCACCGCTACCATCCGTTCGGTCTATTTCAACATAAAGAAATAACTGATCGCCCGCTGTAATTGTTGCGTCAACTGTCTGGTTTAGAGTGTACGAGCCAGAGACGCCGCCTGTTAGGCTCATATTACGAAGGTAAACTTTGTGGCCGTCCACATCGCTATATATTCGGCCCGAGCTAGCACCAGACCCCGATTGGCCTATAGCGACACCGAATACAGAATCATCAACATAGTCTGCCCTGAATAGGTTTCTTCTACCATAACCGCTGTTGGCAAGCACTACAGGCGTTCGAGTTGAATCAACCCAACGCATTGATATATCGCCAACCTGCGTAACGATACTAGTTTCTAGACCTGCTCTAAAGTAGCCCGATGCGCCTGCAATGGTTACATTGTGAATGCTAGGCTTGTTGTAAAATATCCGAAAGAATGCATCGTTAACCGTGCAATCAGATATGATTGTAGATTCTGTAGTCATTGGTATAGCTAAATCTAACGCTGATATCTCGCCGCTATTAGAATATATATCGCCGAATCTAAAGTCTTTTATTGTGTAGTTTGAACTTGGAGACTTTTCGTTTTGCTCCAAATCAACCGCGCCTAATGGAAATTCTTTTCCGACAGGTCCGCCGCCATTAGTGCACTTGTAGTGACCTTCGATCAATATATCTTCTATGTTGAATAATGAAGGTATAGCCGCTACACCCCATCTACGGCAGTTGTCAAACTCACAATTCGCTTCAATGTGCACTCCGCTGATGTTGTCGATTAAAACACCATCAATACCCACATCTTTAACTTTTAATCCGGAGGCTCTAAATCCAGTTAGCAATGAACCAACGGCCTCGCCTATCCTGACTCCATACGAGAATTGCCCGCTAGTTTCATAGCCGACCGTCGGGTTTTGGCCGTCAATCTCAATGTCTTTGATTGTAAATCTATTGCCAACACAATGTATCCTGGTGTTACCCGTGCCCGTATACAGTATTTTACTGTCAAAACCATCGCCCGATATGGTCCAATCATCACCAGTTATTTCTATGTTGGTGCTCATTGTTACTGAGTGATTTGCTGGTATATATGCATGACCAAACGCCGCCAGAGCTGCGTTTATTTTTGTTGCGTCATCTGCTGCACCTAGTGCACCATACTTACGTACGTCTACCTTGCCTGTATTAATTAACTTTGCTTGTAGGCCGTTATCTAAGTCGTGATATTGTCCGCCGTCATCCGTTCCAGTGCCGCCAGCCACAACAAAATACGTACTGCCGCCGCCGTCACCCGCTGCGGTATAGCCTTGCGTGCTGATAGTTGTTGAAACGGCAATATCTGTGTCGGCAACCATTAGCGCCACGGTTCCATATACTGAACCTAAAGTAAAATCACCTGTACCTACGCCGGATAGCGGTACGTTGTCGAAATGGCCCATATAAGCTGGGGTATTTAATAGCGCCTCGGCTGCGTTGGCGTAAATGGCCCATTTGTGGACTCTGTCGATATACGGGATTATTTCCACGCTTGAAACTTCCCATTTACCCGCCGCGTTAGCAGTTATAGAGGTCTGTCCACCCGTTCCCGCTGCTGCTGTGGCTATTGGCGTGCTAGTCGTGCCGCCTGGCAGGTATGCTTTGAGTACCGCGCCTGAATAAGGGTCGCCGTTAACGTCGAATATAGGGTTGGGGACATCGCCCATTGGTAGCCAAGTTGCCATTTATTTTTGTTCCTTAGTTAGTGCTTTGAGCGATTTAATTAGATTTCTCTGATTTATGCCTTTCGTCTTTTCTATGACTGACGCTGCCACGCCAACACCCGTATCAATAACGTCTATAGCCCTTACCTTTTTGGCTGTCGCGCTTATTGCTTTCTCGGTAACGCCCTGCAATGACTGACCAGCAAACGACCCGAACAACCTTTCTAGCTCCGAAGCAACCATGGCTTGCGCGTTTATATTATCCGAGAACTTCGCGCCGTGCTTTTTGCTTACCGCCTCTAAATCAGATATTGCGTCTATAAGCGTAATTCTAGACTGCTGATTACTTAGTAGTTTCCTAGCCGCCCCACCGAGGAATTTATCCGCATTCTTTGATAGTGGGTCGAACTTACTACCGACAGCCGCACTAAAATCATCTAGCGCCGATATTGATTCCGCGAATCTAGTGTTTACGTCTTTGTATGGGCCTGATATATCGCGTATAGATTCATTTATGTTATGCCTTAACTTCTTGGTAATTCTTTCGGATTTACCCGTCAGCCCTTGACCGGCTTTACCAAATGAAACCTGCTCATCAATAAATCCTTTCATTCTGTGCGCGTTGAATGCGTCCTTTCCTTCTGAAACACCCTTTAGGCGCGCTGCTATTTTTGTTATTAGCGATTCAGCCGCCGAAGATCCCTCGATTGTTGAACCTGTAAAATTAGGCACAAACTCGTCACTCATGGTCACGCCAATATTATCAAGATCGTCAATAAATGTATTTACTGATAATGTCGTGTCAACCTTTTGCCCGTGCAGCCCTCTGGCAATATTATCGAGCTCCTTACCTGCCGTTGAGTTTATACTTTTTGCTGAGTCCCATCGTGCCTGTAGTGACTTGCCTATAGCGTCTGCTGGCCTGTTTGTTTCTCTGAATAACTTGTTGCCTAAACCCTTTTCTACCGTCTTAAACATTTGACTATACACGGCCTTGTCCACGGCTGAAGAACCAACGACCGAAGCAACCACGCCTTCATCGACACCCTGCTTTATTGCGTCAGTGCCGATTTTGCGCTTTTTAATCTTATCTGTTCCAGTTATTACATAGCGCGCCGTTTCTGCATCCTGGCCCGACTCTATCGCCTCTCGTACCTTCTTTTTGCTTGGCGTTTCAAATCTAAATAGCCAGCTATCCGGTTTTTCTGCCGCCTTAGCTGCCGCCTTTCCTGCAATTACAGGCTCATCCACCATTGCCACGGTGGGCTTTATGTTTTTAGGTATGCTTGCATTGCCTGCACCCCGAATGCCAATCAATGACGCCGCCGCTATAGGTATTAGCTCCGCTGCCGTTGCTAATGCTGGCGAACCTGTCGCTTGAAACGCGCCTTTACCTACAAACTTAGATGCACCTTGCTTTCGAATGCCTTCAATAGTTTTTGAGGCCTCTCCTACTGACTTTCCCGCCACCAGATCAAATAGACCAGAAAGGCCCGCTATGGGTATATTTGCCGCTTTGGTTATTTCTTCTATCCCGCCGGCGACACTTTCAAGGCCTCGCTTCCCTTCCTTTGTTCTGGGTTTGAATGTGAGCGCTTCGCCCACGTGTTTCACTGCCTGTTCGCCTGCACCCTCTTCGGCAAATGGGTTTGCCGCTTGAGTTAGCCCAGCGAAGCCGCTTGCAACCGTTGCAGGTATCCCAGAAGCAAAGGCTAACGCAGACTCCCCGCCACCTATAAGCTCTTGTGGCACACCCTTTACAACATCAATAGCTTGATCGAAAAATCCTTGCTCTTGTGGCGCTGGTTGAACTGCCTGTTGCGCTGGCTGTTGTTGTGCCGCGAAGAACTCAGATCCAAGCGTTTGCGCCTGCTCTGGTGATGTCCCTTCTGGAACCTCAAAGCGAGCCACTCGGCCATCCTCTAATTGATATCTAGCTATAGGCATTATTCTTCAAATCCTAAAAACTTAATTCCGCTAGCCGGCTGAGCGTCTGACTGTACTGGTGCCGGTGGAGTCGCTTGCTCTGGCTCGATATCACCAAGTATAAAATCTAATGACTCTTGAATATCCTTGGCCGTTTCAAAGTCTTTAGCTTCTACCGCTCGCCTTATACCTCTTTCGGCTGACCTTTCAGCAATTTTTAATGCGTTTTTAAGTAGTCGTTTGTTTGCTACTGGTGACTTTGTAAAGCTCGCCTCTAATGCGTCTAGAGAGTCTTTTTCACCTTTAGTGAATGCCGCGCCGAAAGTGTCTTTTAATTGACTCAAAACAGCTTTACCCATCAAGTTAGAAAGTTCGCCCTCGTCGGCTGACTCTATACCGAAAAAACGCTTAGCTGCTTGCGCCACCCTATCAATGCCGCCTGTCTCTATTCCTTCGATTAACTGTATGGCTCTACGTATTGGTGCCGTGCTGTCCGCCGCTGCTAGGCCATTCGTTATAATTGTCTGGCCGCGCTCTGATATACCTTTGGCATCCGCACGCCCTTTGGCTTCATCTATCTTGCGAATCGTTTCGTCTTGTCCAGTTTCACCAAGCCTAGATATTAGCTCACCCTCTATTTGTGCCGTTGACGTTGTTGTTTTTCCTGTAGCTGGGTCAAATGAACTTGTAGCAAACGCTGGACCCTCCTTGGTTTTTACTAGCGCTGTCGCGCCTTTTTGAAATGCAACTTTCATTGCGTCAGGCTTATCAATTAAACCCTGCATTGCTGCGACACCCTGCGCCAAACCTGCATCGCTTATATTCTCGCCTGCAAATGCACTTACATCCACGCCGAGCGTTTCTAAGTGTGGCGCTATAGATTGGACTGCCGCATCCCTTTGGCTTGCGTCTATGCCTTGAAGTGCAACCATTGTATTGTGCATCCCTTTTACTCTCTTTAGGGATTGAGCTTGGTCAAACTCTGTGCCTGCCCGGCCTTCTGCCGATTCAGCAGATGACAACCCTAGTTCAGCTTTTTGCATTGCCAATTGATTCATTCTAGCGCGTGCTGGCGCTGCTGCTTTGGCTTGTGCTCGCGCGTCCTCTTGACCCTGAATAGCCAGCGCATTTAGTCGCGCTCTTTGGAATGACTCAACGGGTCTAAATTGTATTTGCTCGGTCATGTTATCGCCTAAAAGGTTGGTGTTGTGCTGTGGCTTGTGTCTGATACGCCTGGTGGCAGCCTTGAGCCTCCTGCATTGCCGCCGCCACTCCCAGCAAATGCGCCCAGTGCGTTAATGCCGGTATTGATTAATCCTGCCTGCGTATTACCTTGCTGTATAGCGCCTTGCGCTTGCGCTTGGCCTATTTGGTTTTGTAGGCTAGATACGTTTGCGCCGGTTTGTAGTGCTGCCGTTGCTTGGCCCGATGCTGCATTAGCGCCCATACCTGCTACATTGAATAACTGATTAAACCGCTGATTTTGAAGTTGTGGAACGATTGTAGAAGTTAAGTCTGTATTGAACTGCGTTAACTCCTTCATTTCTGCGCCTGCTCCGACACCTCTGGCCGATGCCTGCTCGCTTATCTGTGCAAATCCTTGGTCGCGTAGAAAGTTAACTACAGGGTTTATCTGCTCTAGCCCTGCATTAGGGTCGCCGAGTAGGTTTGTTAATTGCCCGCCAGCTTCTAGACCGATATCCGCGAAAGGTTGCGTTCGTTCTGTCGCTCTATCTTCTGCGGCTAATTGAGACTCTATTCCTGCTTTGGCCGCCCTTTCTTGCGCTCTTACTGAACGCTTCGATGCCTTATCTTGTTGATTGGCGGTTATTGCGCCACCAACAACTATTGCCGTTGCTATTCCTGACATTTAAGCCACCTCGCCTATTTGCGTATTCAATGAATCTCTGTAATCAACTGTTATTTCTTGCGTGCCGATATCTTTAAGTGCTACCAAGTTAATATTATTTCCATCTCTTTTCATTATAGCGTTAGGTGCAAATGAGTGGTTCACATACCTGCCCGCTATAGTGCGCTTACCATCTATTCTCGCTGGCATTATTACAGACCCAGATATAAATGATTTATCAGAATAAAGGCCTTTGCCCTCTATTATTGATTCGCCGACTGTTACACCATAATCAACATCTAGTGCAATTTGGTCGCCTGCGAACTCTGACTGTTCACGGACTAGCTTCTCGGTAAAGCCGTACTCTTTCAGTACTGCGAAATAATCCGCCATATCTGTGTCCAGCTTTGATTTTTTGTTTTTTGCCGTTAAGTATCCAATTCTAAAACTTTGATAGTCGACCATTACCGGCTGTTCTTGGTATGCCGATACAATCTCCGGTTCTTCTATGTAATCGGATAGGGTTAAAGTTGTTTCTAACTGCGCAAAGCTTGAACACGTCAATGCGTCCAAACATTCATCGTCTGACATCTCGCTAGATACGCAAAATGTAATCCATTTAGTTTCTTTGTGGGTATATCCTGCGCGTTTCTTGCCCTTGTTTCCTTTGAATATATGAAAACCTTCTAGCCTTTTAATTCCGTCGTCAGATGAAACTGTGACATCTCCGTACACCATTACGTCAAAGTGATCATCTCTGTATATTCTGCCGGTTAATGCCGTACCCGCTGGAATTATTATTTCCCTTGCGTATATTCCACCAGCGTGTCGACCCACTGTGGGTATATCAACCTGCGGCTCTTTCATCCATTCACGTTCAAGCGCTTCTATTTTGCACTGCACGTCTTTGGCTGATATATCACCTGATACACTTAATATAAGGCTATTTATATCCATCATGTTTCTGTAGTTCCAGATATATCAACGTTAATAACCGACGCTGTACCAGCTAAACCGGATATCTTCATACTATTGCCTAATGTGTGACCTGTTAGTTTTTGGACTCTAACCGTTCTACCGGCTGGAATAGTTTCTTTCCATGTCCAATTACCACCGCTGCCTGTAGTGCCTGTAGTGGCCGTTAGAATGCGCCACAATGTTACTTCTACGTTTGAGGTCGAGGTGTTTGTAAGTGTGATATTGCCTATAAACTTCTTTTCTGTCGAGTTTGCAGAAACAAGCGTAACTTCTGCTGCTGTTAGCTGTGTTTCCGATGCAAAATCATTTAGTGTGATTGCCATTATTTAAGCCTTTTGAATCCATACGCTATGCAGTTGAATGTGTCGGCGTCTGTGCTTGTGTCGTCTCTGACTCGCAATATTAGGCGCTGATTTGTACCGTGGTCTATTCTAATGCCGTAAGGTAAACCCAAACGTGTTAAATCCATGCTGATAAAATAACCGTAATCATTTAGCGCGTTAACGTGTCGAACTTCCCACGCTGTGGGTATTGGCGAGAAACTGAGTCTAAAAAAGTCCTGATTGGTTTTTATAGCTTCATGTATATCATGCTCACCCGTTGCCGTTTCATAGAATAATCTGCTTCCATTCGATAGTGCTGTACCGTCGGCCCACTCGTTAGGCTGTCCTGTTGCGCCGTATGCAATTATGAAATTTAGAGATGTTATATATATATCGCTGTTGTCATCTGCTTCAATAAAATAATCTATATTTGTTGTACTGCCATTTGCCGCCATCACATTATTACCGGCTTGCAGCCCGTCGTCGGTTAGATATTGACGGAACGGCAGTACCTTTTGGTCGTCCAGTGGTGGGTATGGCGATACGATAACCTTAACCTCGTTATCTACAGTAACTCCAGCCTTGGAGCCACTGCCTTCGCCATCCTCGAACACCGTTTTAATCACTATGAAGCACCTAAATCTTCAAACCAAATAAATATATCATGCGAGCAAATACCTGTTGTGCCTGTGTCGTACTCTATCGCTATAGCATCACCTGGGCCTAGTATTAACGCCCCGCCAAAATTCATGCCAGAATCGCTCAGAGCTTGCGACCTGTGCGACCCAACTTGCGCTATCTGTGTTAGCCCTGTTATAGTCGTATCGCCGTGCATTGCTGACGCTTCTGCTGTAATACCTTTTGACAGGTTTAATTCGGTGGCCGTAATTGTTGTGCCGCTTGCCGCTGTTCCTGATACGTTCCAAATTTTCCATTTAACATTCTCTACCGCATGAAATTCAATGTCAGCTATAAACATATTCCGAGTTGTGGAGGTGTTTTTCAGGTATGCCGAATATTCGCCCGCCGCAACTGTCATAGGGTCGTAAACCACATTATATGCTAGTCCATCGTCCCTAGACGCATAAAATTGACGTGTAGCCGTCTTTGCTGATACGTTGCCGCGCTGCGTCGATGATACTGACATTTTTTTGCCTGAACCCTTACCGTCTTCAATTATACTCATTCGTCTACATCCTCATTGGTTATCTTTTCGCCTGTTATCTCTTCATGATGCAGACATAATATTGAAAGTTTTTCTAGAATACGTTCTAAAAGCTCTTTAACTGTTAGCTCGTGTTCTACGTTATCCGGCTCAAAGCTCATCGCGCAAACCACTCATCTGAATCTATGAAATAATGAAAGTTTATAGCGGTCCCTTTGGTTCTGATATTACCTAGACTGGACCCGTTTATATTCTTCCCGTTGCCGTTTAGTTTTATTGACGTTCCGTCGCCATTTCTAACAATTACCACTTCGTTTTCTTCTGGGTATTCGTTAAATGTTATCTGTGCACCGCTCTTAGCGTTTACAAACTCATATCCTACACAAGTATAGTCTATCGACGTTGTGATTGCTCTAAAGGCTTTAGGTTCGACATATTCAGGGTAACTAAAACGCTGCTCTTGTTCGTTCTCTTGGCTGTATATGTTAAATAGCTTTGATTCATCGGTATTTGTACCAATATTTACAGTATTGTTTTCTATTTTATCAACGCCACCGCCGGTCCTTAGAAAGATATCGTGTAGAAATCTATTCAAATACTCTAACTGTGGGCGTAGCTCTGGGTCGCTTAACCACTTCCTAGGCCATGTAACAACAAACGGGTCGACGTTAGCCAATTTCAAGCTCCACATCTGCATTAGCAGATATAAGCACCCATTTAATAGGGTCGGTCATTGTGAAGCGGAACATTCTATTATAGAAATATCCCAAGCTTAACCAGTCTAGTTTGTAGGTATAGTCACCCATTTCACCCACTGACGCCCAGCGCTCACTACTCCACGTCTGCCCGTTATCATCTGAATATTGCATTATAACTGTGGCTTTCGATGTAACTAGACTTGCACCAGGCTGAATAACTAGCGTTAGCTTATCCATAAATACACGGGCGTTAGGTTTTCCGAATGTCGCGCCATTTATAGATATAGTATCGCGCCTTCTATGTATCGGGTCTCCATTGTCCGTGTATGTGTCGAAATCTAACTCGTATATGTTGCCGTTCCTGCGGTCTGCGACTAAATGCTTTCCGTATATATTTGCATAGTCGCTGATTAGATGCTGTGAGCCGTCGTAGTTATAAGCAAGTTCTGTCCATAGCCCCGCCGCTTCATTGAATAGCCACGTCTTATTCCCTTCTGGAAATGATAGGAGGTAAAAATTCATACTATCGAGCGTAAAACAAACGCCGAACGCGTCGCTTACATCACTATACCCTGCTATCTCTTGACCTATTGCTGGGTTGCTTATAGGTCGAACATCTAACCCGCCCAACTGGTATACATTACGGTCACTTCCTAGAAAGTAAGCGTAGTTGTTGTTTGTTGCTACTGAATGCGCCGCCGCCAGGCCTATTTCTTGGGTGGCGTTTAGTATTGGTAGATATGGGGAATCTGCGTCACCTGTGGCGTACAATGGCTGTATAGTTTCCGCGCCGTATGCGTATACCTGTTGCTTATAAGCATCAACCGCCACCATATCATCCGGCTTTGATTCTGCCTTGATTGCAGTTAAAGACCCTGCTGATAATGGCTCGTCTAAGTCAGCAAATACAACATTGCCAGCCGCCCCGTCATACACCATTCTACGATTGATGTATGTGACCGTGTCCGCATTTGGCAAATCCTCGTCTGTTCCAAGGGTTAATGTAGAGCCGTCATATGTATAAGGCTTACTTTCACCCGTAGCGATAACCAAGTTGCTACCATCTGAATCTATGGAACACCGCCCTGTCCCGTCAATAGTCCCTGCACTTGTTTGTGTTCCGTCCGATTCTACGCTGTAAAGCGTATTGCCTGAGATGGTATATAAAACACCATTAAGGCTTCCCATGCCTCTATTCTCACCTGCACCAGTAGACCATGGTTTAAGACCTGGAAATGGCATTAGTGAAAGAGGTTCACCGCCCTGCTGATTAACTTCAATATAGAAGTTTCTGGTTACTTGGGATGATACAGGTAGCGACCTATTGGTATAGGTTGGACCTACTAATGGTAGCGGTATAGTTGCCACTAATCGCCCCTAGTAATATCAAAGTTGGCTGCACGTACAAGACCTAAATCAAGATCCATTGTAGGTAATACAGTGTACTTTGCTTGTAGCTCTGTAAATGCCGACGCCGCCGCTTCTGGTAGCCCTGCCATAATTGGCCGTCTATGCCTTGCCATTAGGCGCATAGCTAAACTAAGCTCGA